>VOFC01006430.1_pt1 | contig 27070 bp, 43 predicted proteins | sample 5384161 | NCBI WGS metagenome assembly VOFC01 (sample SAMN12384722, study PRJNA508395) | human gut metagenome | isolation source: healthy gut B | host: Homo sapiens | reverse complement strand
ATTTGATGTTATTTGCGTAATCCAATGTCAGACTGCGAACCGTTCTCGGACTGATCTCTTCACCAAATACATTCATTCCCGGTGTTCCCGGATCTTCCGGTATCAGACGTGCTAAAAAGATCCCCTGCTTTAACATGACTGATCGTATTCGATCACGATAATCTACGGAACCGTCTTCATTTTTTTTCGGCTTTAAATTCAGGTTTGTATTAAAAAAGTATTCAATTTTAGCATCTTTTTCCATGTATCGGATTTTTCCCTTTTGCAAAGACATCATCTTTACAGTATTGGCGGTTCTGTAAAAATTCCTGAATAGCTGCCCGGTTGATTCCAAATTTCATATTCTGAAGCTGCAGATCCTTGATGATCGAAGTCTCATCTGACAGGTCTCCACCATTTGCCGGAGGATAAAACGGCATATCACCTGCATTTTATCTAATGACACATCTGCTACCATGACTTCATGAACTGCCATTTCAAAGAACGAGCAACAAGAACACGTCCTCCCTGCTCCGTGTTATGGACTGCTGTATTTAAATCTTTTAAATCATAATGGTTTAACTGCCGCATTTCTAAATAATCCATTAATTCTTTAATGTTTACAGCCTCTCCACCTTCTGTTGGCGGATAAATTTTCACAAAAACGCCCTCTGATTGTACTTCTAACTGAAAATAGCCATTCATATTGTGTCCCCCTGCTCCATCTAATCTGTCAAAATATTCATATACGGTCCCATTTTTTCTTCATCTTCTGCAGTGCCTTGGTATGCAGCTGTGAAATTCTTGATTCCGACACCTCTAATACCCTGCTGATCTCCTTCAATGTCAGATCTTCATAGTAATACAGAAGAATTACTTTTTGTTCCTTCTCCGTAAGCAGTTGCATTGCGTCTTTTAACATCCGTTTCAGCTCTGTTTCTGCTATAACCTCCTCCGGCTGTGCAAAGCGGAAATTGCCTTTGCATCCATAACCGGTTCATTTCCTGACTCCACAAATTCATTCAGTGATACAACATTCGTAACCTTAAGCTGTGACTGCCAGCTTAACAGTTCTTCCCCACTGACCCCAAGTTCTTCCGCTAACATCTCATCTGTTGGCGTTTTTCCGGTACGCGCTTCTAAACTTTTGATTGCCTCATCGATCTTTCTCTGACGCTGCCGGACAGTTCTTGAATCCAGTCCATTTTACGGATCCGATCTAAAATAGAACCCCTGATGCGCAGACTTGCATAGGTTTCAAATTTTACATCTTTATTTGTATCAAATTTATCAATTGCATCTATTAATCCAAAAACTCCATAACTGACCAGATCCTCATATTCTACGTTTCCACCCAGATACATGCTTAATCTGCCTGCTACGATTTTTACTAACGGTGCGTATTCTATGACGATCTGTTCACGCATTTCCTGTGTTGGATTTTTTGTGTACTTTTCCCAAATTTTCTGTCTCTCGACTTCTTTCATAAAAAGCCTCCAAAGCTACCCCTTTAGATTTCTACATTCTCTTCCGGTTCTTCTTCTGTCGTCGGTTCCGCCTCTGAAGTCTTCTCTTCCGTTTCTTGCGAATCCTCCGGGTTTTCTTCTGTATCAGCCGTTTCTTCCTCTTCTTCTTTCATCTGTGCAAAATTCTTGTCGAGAATTATTTTCACAATACCCCCAAGGATATAAAAAACGATTAATACTAACAGAAGGCTTTTTGTAAAAAGCCATTAACTCCATGTGTGTATATATTGCGATAATGCATGTTACAAATCCTGCACTCAGCATTACAATCGCTGGAATTGGTTTTGTTTTCATCCCGCATCCCTCAAACTCTAAATGATTTTATTTTTTTTTCCGACCGATTTGATCATAAAATCTCCTGTATTACAATCTAATACTACAGTACGACCATAATTCAACCCGGTATCTTCCGCAACAATGCGAATTCCAAGTTCTTTTAACTTTTTCTTTGATGCTTCTGCATTCTTGGCTCCGATATTTCCTACTTCAGACAGACCACTTACCTCAAACATTCTTGCTCCACCGGCTATTTTTGCCACTAACCTTGCCTTTGAAGCTCCTGCCGCCGTCACTTTTTCTGATCAGTTCCTCAATTCCCGTATCCGCAAATTTTGCAATGTTAGAATTATTCCTTATCTTCGTGCTGTCTGGCAGCATGATATGTGCGAGTCCTCCGATTTTTGTTACCGGATCGTACACCGCTATACCAATGCTGGCATTGGTAAATACATCTTCTTCCAGTTCCATACGGATTCTGAGACTCATAACCGGTACGATTTCTCCACGAAGATTGATAATTCCTTTAAAGAAATTCTGTACTCTAGGTACTCTTGTAATCTTCTGCATACGGACAATATTGTCTACATAACTGATATCGATTCCGTACTGCTCATTTCCGATTTTTACAACAATATACTGTTTTCTGATATTTTCTACTGTTTCAAGTTGCTCTGCCACTCTGCACACCCCCTGTTAAATCAATGTATTTGCATCCAGGATTAATGCGACTTCGCCATCACCCAGAATTGTTGCACCGCTGATTGTCTTATTATTATTAATATACTTACCAAGTGATTTAATTACGATTTCCTGCTGTCCAAGAAGATTGTCTACAACAAGTCCTGCATAACGTTCGCCTTTTCTTACGATAACAACAGTAAGGCTTTCTACTTCTTCATCCTTCGGTGGAATATCAAGTATCTGATCCAGCCGGATGATTGGAATAACAGAACCACGTAAATTAATTACTTCCTTGGATTCTACATATTTAATATCTTCAACCGGAATATCCTCGATAGTCTGAATTGCGCCTAACGCAATTGCATATTTTTCATCGCGGATTTCCACCATCAACGCCTGAATGATTGCCAGTGTAAGTGGCAGTCTTACTACGAATTTGGTTCCAACGCCAAGTTTGCTCTTTACCTCAACATCTCCGCCTAATGCTTCAATATTGGATTTAACAACGTCAAGACCTACACCACGTCCGGAAATATCGGTAATCTGTTTTGCCATAGAGAAACTCGGCATAAATAAGAAATCGATAATTTCTTTCTGGCTCAGCTTTTCTGCCTGTTCCGGTGTTACCAGACCACGCTCTACTGCTTTTGCTTTAACCTTCTCTGTATCAATTCCGTTACCATCATCACTTACTTCAATGATTACATTATTTCCTTCCTGGAATGCATTCAGATTAATGGTTCCTGTTTCTGGCTTACCGCGTTCCTTACGAACTTCTGCACTCTCAAGACCATGGTCAGCAGAGTTACGAAGCAGATGCTGCAACGGGTCGCCAATCTGGTCAACTACAGTACGATCAAGTTCTGTATCTTCACCGGTCATGCACAATTCCATCTTCTTATTCAATCTTCTGGAAAGGTCACGAATCATACGTGGGAATTTGTTTACAACGCTCTCAATTGGAACCATCCGCACTTTCATAACCGATTCATGAAGACTGGTTGTAATTCTTTCCAGATACTCAATCTGCTCATGGAATGACTGATTCTGGAAATTGCCTCCTTCCTGGGAGCCAATGGATACCAGACTGTTTTTTGCAATAATCAGCTCACTCACCTGGTTCATCAGTGCATCCAGTTTTTCTATATCCACACGCACGGTACGGTTTGTAACCGGTTTGCCTGCCGGTTTTGACTTAGTCTGTGCCGGTTTATTCTCTTTATGTACTGCCTGCTCTGCCGGCTTTGCTTCTGATGTATTTGCTGGAAGATTTTCCTGTACATTTTCCTCATGGAATAGGGTTGCCGTCTTCACTTCTTCACCAACGGCATCCGCAATTTCAGATACATTTTTAACTGCTTTTAAAATATCATCTAATGCAGCATTGGATGATAAGAACAAACTGAAGTCCAGTTCAAAACGTTCATCCTCAATATCCTGGGAACTTGGACTGTAAACAACAATCTGTCCAAACTCTTCTACTGCTTTAAATACAAGGAATGCTCTTGCCGCTTTCAAAAGGCAGTCTTTCTGTACTTCTACTGTAATTCCGTAAATTTTGTTTCCACTTTCTTCAGCTGCTTTTAACGCATCTTTATCTTTGGAAGAAAATTCTACGCTTAAGTATTTCTTTTTACCATCACCGTTTTCCGGTTCTTCTGCTTTCTTTTCTTCTTTTTTTCTTTCCTTTGCAGGTGCGGCTGCCCGCCGTTCTCTGCATTCTCTAAGAATTTGTTCAAAGCTGTAATCAGTGCTTCGTTGTCTTCTGTACCTTCATCTGATGTACTCTTGATCGTATCGAGGTAACTTTCAATTGCATCCAGACACTGGAAAAGAATATCAATCATTTCACTGGTGACTTTTACTTTGTCACTACGAACTTCCTGGAATACATTTTCCATATCATGAGTCAGATGCTGCATTCTCTTAAAGCCCATGGTTCCTGCCATTCCCTTTAAGGAGTGTGCTGCACGGAAAATTTCATTAATGGTATCTTTGTTTTCCGGCTCCTTTTCCAAAGTCATAATGCAATCATTCAGGCTCTGGATATGCTCACTTGTCTCATCAATAAAAATTTCTAGATACTGGCTTACATCCATCTTTAATTTACCCCCACATTCTTTAGAATTGTGTCCGCAACACTTTCTAATGGTACTATTTCATCAACAAGTCCTGTCTCTGCAATTGCCTTTGGCATTCCATATACCACAGATGTTTCTTCATCCTGAGCAATTACGTATACATTTTTTTCTTTCTGGAGTTCTGAAATTCCCTTTGTTCCATCAGCACCCATTCCGGTAAGAACTACACAGGTAATTTCATCATAGCCGCTGTCCATCAAAGACTCATACATCAGATTGGCACATGGTCTCAATCCACCAATTGCCGGTGCATCACTTAAAACAATACAGTGCGTTCCATCTGCTAACCGCTGTACCAGTAAATGTTTTCCTCCCGGTGCCACATAAACATGTCCTTTTTCCAAGACATCACCTTCGTTTGCCTCTTTCACATCCAGCGGGCTGAGTTCATTCAGCCGGTCTGCCATGGATTTTGTAAAACCAGCCGGCATATGCTGAACCACAAGAACCGGTGCATCCATATTGGATTTCAGCAATGGAATTACACTCTGTAAAGATTTTGGACCGCCTGTGGAACATGCAATTGCAACAATCTTGCTCCGGGCTGCATCCTTCGTTCTAATCTTCCGGACAGCTGCCGGTTTTACCACATTCGTAATTACTTTTTTCTGATACGTCTGTGTGCTTCCTGCTGTAGTTATTGTTGCAAGAACTTTTATCAGTTTTTCCCGGAAACGCTGTCCCTTTGTCTCTATCAGATTATTTGGTTTCTCGATAAAGTCAATTGCACCACGTTCCATTGCCTTGAGTGTAACTTCAGCTCCATCTGTCGTTAATGTACTGACCATTACTACTGTTGCTTTTATATTTTCTTTTTGTAATCTTTCAAGTAGTTCCAGTCCGTTCATTCTTGGCATATTTACATCTAAAACAACTGCGTCATATGCTTTCTGACACAATTTTTCATATGCTTCCAAGCCATCTCTGCATGTATCCGTTGCCTGAAAACCACTATCTGAATTAATTATATCACAGATAACTCTTCTCATGAGTGCCGAGTCATCAACAACCAGAATATTCTTTTTCATTCTATTAATTTAACCCTATCCTTTTCCTCTCTGTCTTGCTTTTCTTTCTTCTGCAAAAATATACCTGATAATTTCTTCCCTTATTTTATCATCATGAATAATAAATTTCAGTCGGTTTTCATACATATTATCACGATTTAACAGCTTTGTACTTCGCAGGATATACCCCGGAAGATAATATTGTTTTTCGCCGGTCTGTGTCTGTAGCATCACAATAATCAGAACAGCTTTTCCCTCTTCTAACTGCTCATTCGTTACAAAGCGTACACCACCTCCACTGATATCAACAATAGTGCCCTTTTTCTGCTTTTTATAAAAATCATCATCCCTGAGACTTGCGATGATGTCTTCCGTCTGTTTCATTTCCGCTTCTTCGTCTGTCAGATGGAAATACCCCATATCAAGGACACATTCCATACGGTAATATTCCCGTCTCTGATATTTGCTCAGTGGTGTATTTAATACAATCCGGAGCAGGTAGCGGTTCTCCGTCTTATAACGTTCCCGGATCTGACCAATGCTTTTATACAATCCATTCGGTGTATAGAATACAAATTCATAGCGAAGTCCCAGTGGAAGTAATATCAGTTTTCCACTCTGAATCGGCATCATTATCTCCATTTCACCATTTTCAAACAGTTCAAAAATCTGACTCTTGTAAACTGGTGCAGCCTTTTCTGCAGATTCTGACCTTTCCGTCTGGTTCACTATATGAATATCAATTTTCATCCCTTCCCGTAAAACATTTGAAATCATTCTATCACCTATCTGTTATTAAAAAATTCAGCAAACAACTGGGCAAAGCCCCGCTTCATCAACGGAATATCATGCGCACCTTCTATAAGATTATTTGCAAGTATCTCAAATGCTTTTGCCGACTTGGTCTCCGGTGCATATAAAGATACTATCTGCTGCTGGCGTATTGCTTTTTCAAACATGGAATCCTGCGGTATCATGCCGAGATATTCAAGATTACCATTTAAAAACTGTGACACAACGGTATTTAATTTATCATATACTGCCTGTCCATCTTCCACAGAATTTACACGGTTGGCAACCACATGAATCTGCGTTCCGCTTTTGGCAAAATTCGGATTCCGGTGCAGTGCCTTTAACAGAGAATAGGAATCGGTCAGTGAGCTTGGTTCCGGTGTTGATACCAGAAGGACCTCCGGACAAGCCATAACAAATTCCAATACGCTGTCTGCAATTCCTGCTCCGGTATCCACCAGTACAATATCAGCCATTTCATCTAACTGTGCCAGATTACGTACTAAAAAAGTAATCTGATCCTTGGACAGATTATTCATTCCCACAATGCCGGAGCCGCCTGAGATAAAGCTTACTCCTGCCGGTCCCTCTGTTATAATCTGCCGCATATCCATTCCCCGGTATATAACATCACTCAAATTATGTTTTGGTATTGCTCCAAGCATAACCTCTACATTTGCCAGTCCCAAATCAGCATCAAAAATAATAACTTTCTTATTCATTTTCTGAAGCTGGATTGCCAGATTAACTGTAACGCTGGATTTTCCCACGCCGCCTTTTCCACTGGTAACCGTAATTACTCTTGCTTTCTGGGGAAGCTTCTGGTTCTTTAATTTAATTACATTGCGCAGCTTTTCTGCCTGATCCATATTATTATCTGCCTCCCAATAACTGTTTTACAATTTTCTGTGACTGGAAAATTTCAATATCATCTGGCACATTCTGCCCTGTTGTCACATAGGAAACATCCGCACCAGAATACATACGAATATTTAACAGACTACCATAACTACTGGTTTCATCTAATTTAGTAAAAATAATCTTATAATCCGATATCTCATGGTATTTATCTACAATTTCCATCAAATCGCGGTATTTTGTAGTTGCGCTTAATACCAGATAAACATCCTTCTCATATTTGTCATCCAGACTTTCTATGAGGTTTCTCATATCTTTTCTCTGATCTTCATTCTTATAAGAGAATCCTGCGGTATCTACCAGAATGAGATCATAATCCTTTACACGCTCTATGGCTGCATTCATTTCTTCCGATGAATAAATAACTGTCAGCGGTGTATCTAAGATATTCGCATAAGTACGTAACTGTTCTGCCGCAGCAATCCGATAAGTATCTGCTGTTAAAAACGCTACTTTTTTGCCATAATCCACTTTAAATCTGGAAGCCACTTTTGCAATGGTTGTTGTCTTGCCAACACCGGTTGGTCCAATAAAAAATACGATTTTAGGCTGTCCCGGTACCAGTTCAATCTTTTGAGGCTGTCCGAATTTTAATACCATTTTCTGGTAAACATTGGATAAGATAATATCCATGCTTGCACTGCCTCTTAAATTCTTCTCCACATCATCTAATATCTGGTTGACATATCTTTCATTCACTTCATTATCCAGTAATGTTTCATAAATCATGCGGATACAACGGAAAGTCTCAGACTGCTGATGCTTCATATCCTTTGGAGCATCAGTTTCCTTTTCCGGCTTTTCCTCTTCTTTTGGTTCTTCTTCTTTTTCCGGTTTTAACTTCTTTTCTAATAAATTAGAAAGACTTTCTATCTTTTCTTCCAAATCATGACTGCTTTCCGGATGAATGGCTGCTGGTTCCGGTGCCGGAATTTCAATTTTTTCATTTGCTGCAAAATTTATGCTGTCATGCATCTTTAATGGAGCATGTAACGCAGGAAGAGGATTAACTGTCTGTTCTTTTTCCTCTAATGCTGCCGTCACTTCATAAGTTGTGCTCTTTAATGCCCGGAATAAACCCTTCGGTTTGATTTCCTTTACATTCATAATCACAACTGCTTCTCCCATTTCCTTTTTCGCCTTATCAACTGCCTCTTCTCTTGTTCTGCCCTGAAATTTATTAATCGTCATTTTATGCTGTCACCATCCCTACTGATTGTAATTCCACATTTGATTCCACTTCATTATAAGACACCACAATGAGGTCTTTGAAATAGTCCTCGGTGAGTTTCTTAAAATACATCCGCACAATTGGCGAAGTAATGACAATCGGATTCTTTCCAATATTCTCTAACTTTGCTACTTCCTGCTTTAAGGATTCCATAATATTCTTGGTCTTCTCCGGATCTAAAGTCAAATAAGCCCCCTGCTCAGTCTGTTTTACAGAACCCATGATTTCCTGTTCCACCTTCGGATCTAATGTTACCACGCTGGTTGTCTCATTTGCCGGAAAGTATTTACTTGAAATTGCACGTTTTAATCCCTGACGCACATATTCTGTCAATACATCGGTATCCCTGGTTGTTACCGCATGGTCTGCTAAATTTTCAAAAATCGTAAGCAGGTCACGGATAGAGATGCCCTCCTGTAAAAGATTCTGTAAAACTTTCTGAATTTCACCAATACTAAGAAGCTTCGGTGTAAGTTCATCCACAAGTGCAGGATTGTTTTCCTTGATATTACTAATAAGATTAGATACATCCTGTCTGGTAAGAAGTTCTGCAATATGGGAACGGATTACCTCTGTAAGATGGGTGGCAATAATAGATGGTGGATCTACTACGGTATAGCCAAGACTCTCCGCACGCTCTCTCTGTCCCTCTGTAATCCAGATTGCCGGCAGATGGAAGGATGGCTCAAAGGTCGGAATACCGGTGATTTCCTCTTCCACATATCCCGGATTCATTGCCATATAGTGGTCAAAAAGGATTTCTCCTTCTGTTACCTGAATTCCCTTTATCTTAATAATATACTGGTTAGGATTTAACTGAATATTATCACGCAGACGAATAATCGGAACCACTGTTCCAAGTTCCAGCGCAATCTGTCTACGGATCATTACTACACGGTCCAAAAGGTCTCCACCCTGATTTACATCTGCCAGTGGAATAATACCATAACCAAACTCCAGTTCAATAGGATCAACCTGAAGCAGTGAAACCACATTCTCCGGCCGCCGGATTTCTTCTGCCGCCGTTTCATCTGCATTGGTTTCCTCTTCGATTTCTTCCACCTTTACATCCTTTTGTATCTTCCGTCCGGCAGCTAAAAATGCAATGCCAAGCGCACAGAAAAGTACCGGATTCAGCGGAGTTGCAATTCCAAGAAAGGTTATCGTTGCACCTACAATATACAATACCTTGGGAATTCCAAAAAGCTGTTTTACCAGCATGGATCCAAAATCCGCTTCACTGGACGCTTTTGTTACCAGAATACCTGTTGCCAGCGAAATCAAAAGAGACGGAACCTGGCTGACCAGTCCATCACCAATGGTTAATATACCATATTTCTGAAGTGCTTCCATGGCAGACAGCCCACCATTCATGACCCCCATAATTGTTCCACCAATCAGGTTGATGAATGTAATAATAAGGCCGGCCGTTGCATCTCCTTTTACATACTTGGTTGCACCATCCATAGAACCAAAGAAGTTAGATTCCTGCTGAATCTTAGTTCTCCGTTCTCTTGCTTCCTTCTCTGTGATGGCACCAGTATTTAAATCCGCGTCAATTGCCATCTGTTTTCCAGGCATTGCATCCAATGTAAAACGTGCAGTTACCTCAGATACACGCTCAGAACCTTTATTGATAACGATAAACTGTATCAGAATCAGGACAATAAATACAATTGCTCCGATTACAAGATTACCACCACCTACAAAGCCTCCAAAGGTCTCTACTACATTTCCTGGTTCACCGGTAGATAAAATCAATCGGGTGGAAGAAACATTTAATGAGATTCGGAATATGGTGGTAAACAATAACAGTGTCGGGAAAAATGACATATCCAGCACTTCTTTTGCAAATAATGCATTAAAAAGAATAATCATTGCCAGTGAAATATTAATCGCCAGCATGACATCCAATAAAATAGAAGGAATCGGAATAATAAAGAATATGACTGCAGCAAGAAGATAGATTGCTACACCAAAATCCGCTTTTTTCATTCCGGTTTCCTCCTTTCATTTAAATTCGTATTAATTTCTGCCTTTTAGATTGTAAACCATCGCAAGCACTTCTGCAACTGCCTGATACAATTCTGGTGGAATTTCTGCTCCGACATTTACATTTGCATAAAGCATACGCGCCAACGGTTTATTCTCTACAATTTCCACCTGATTTTCTCTTGCCACTTCCTTAATCTTTGCAGCAAGAAAATCTTCACCCTTTGCAACCACAACCGGTGCTTTGGATACTTCCGCATCATACCTTATCGCAACTGCATAATGGGTCGGGTTCGTAATGACTACGTCTGCCTTCGGCACATCCTGCATCATTCGTCGCTGCGATGCCTCACGCATTCTCTGACGCTGTCTTCCCTTAATCTGTGGGTCTCCTTCAGTATTTTTATACTCGTCCTTTACCTCCTGTTTGGTCATCTTCATTTCTTCTTTGAATTTATGTTTCTGATAAATCAAATCAGCGATTCCGACAATCAGGTAAACCAGGCTTGTTTTTAAACCCACATCCACAATAAGTCCGGCAATCAATGCAACTGCCTGTAACAGTTCCATATCATAGATAACAAATAATTCTCCCTGCCTGTCCTTAATCTCGGAATACGCCACATACATGACCAGTGCCACTTTGACAATAGACTTTACAAGTTCAAACAGAGAATCTTTGGAAAACATCCGTTTAAACCCATTGATAGGATTAAACTTTGATAATTCCGGTTTTAATGGCTTCCCGCTTATTTTCCAGCCCACCTGAAGTACACTGACTAAAAACGTTACCACTATTCCGATTAAAAGAAACGGTATCATGACCTTTATCATTTCAATCACAGCCTGTGACATTAGCATATGGCTGGATTTTACTGTCATGCCTGTCTTATTTTCTAATAGAATATCCGGGATTTTCCGATAGAAACCTGAAAACTCATTCATTAAGGTTTCTGAAACATAGCTTCCAAAAATCTTCAATCCCAGGAATAAAACAATTAAATCTACTGCTCCGGAAAATTCCTTGCTTTTTGCAACTTTTCCTTCTTCTCTTGCATCTTTTAATTTTTTTGCAGTTGCCGGCTCTGTCTTTTCGCCGCCAGGTCCCTCTTTTGCGAACCACTGCAGATTATATTTCAGAAGTAAATCTCTTTCCTCCATATAAATCTCCTATTCATGTACCAGCTTATCCATGCATTCCTGATGCAATTCCGGTAACCATCCGTTTCATCTCAGTAAGCACAAAATCGGATACATACGGAAGCAGCTGTATCGTCAAAAACAAAACCAGAAATCCAAGTAATATCTTAAGCTGGATACCAACAGAAAACATATTCATCTGTGGTGCAATCTTTGCCATGATTCCAAGAATACAGTTCAATATCATTAACACTGCAAAAACAGGAAGTGCCACCCGGAAACCAAGCACCATGGAATCCGTCATATAAGAAACCATGGTCTGAAGCAGGGAATCCCACATGAAATTCTGACCATTTACCGGAATCAGAGTGAAAGAATCAACAATTGCCTGTAAGATATACTGATACATTCCACTGGACATGAGCAATAACATGACCAGATAATTATAAAAATTACCTGTTATCGGAGAATTTGTTTTACTTACCGGATCATACTCGGTTGCCATGGACAAGCCCATATTTAAATCCATAATATTACCCGCAAATAAAACAATGGAATTACAAATATTTGCTCCAAAACCAATCAGCAATCCTGTAATTCCCTCTTTCACGACAATTGTGGCATATTCAATTACTCCTCCATATTCTATCGTGCTTTCAGGTAATACTCCAATCAACAGGATGGATACAAATACTGAGAAACCAATTTTGACTCTTCCCGGAGTATTCGACATGCTAAAAAATGGAGCCGAAAAAACAAAAGAAGTAATCCTCACCAGAACCAGCAAAAAATATTCAAATGTAAGCAGTGAGAAACTATAATTAACCATGTTTTATCTCTACCTGTATATCAACTGATATATAAACTAAAATCAGACCACAATCTCGTCATAAAATCAGTCATATTATTCAGCATCCACGCTCCAAAGAGAAGCATTCCTGCAAATACACCCAGAATCTTCGGTACAAAGGTAAGCGTCTGTTCCTGAATAGATGTAACCGTCTGAAAAATACTAATAATCAAGCCTACGATAAGTGATATTAAAAGCAATGGAGCCGAAGTTAAAATAATATTATAAATAGCGTCCCTTGCAATATCTAAAACTTCTCCCTGTGTGATCAATTTCTACACCTCTTTCATCAGTAAAATGTCTCTACCAGTTCCCTGATAACAAGATTCCATCCATCAGCAAGCACAAACAGCAGAATCTTAAACGGAAGAGAAATCGTAGTTGGCGGAAGCATCATCATACCCATCGACATAAGGACAGATGCTACTACCATGTCAATTACAATAAACGGAATATATATAACAAATCCAATAATAAATGCCTGTCTCAGCTCACTTAAAATAAAGCTCGGAATCAGCACAGTATTGGATATATCATCCTGTGTCTCATAAGTCACGCCGGCAATGTCACAAAATGTATTGATATCCTTTGCCTGTGTCTGTTTAAACATAAATTCACGGATTGGCTCCATTCCTGCCTCAAAGGCCTGTTCCTGCGTGATTTCACCGGCATCCAGCGGTTTCAATGCATTTTCATTAATCTGTGTAAAAACCGGGCTCATAATAAACAGGGTAAGGAACAACGCCAGTCCAATCAACACCTGATTTGGCGGAACAGTCTGCGTTCCAATTGCTGCTCTTACAAAATGAAGCACAATAATAATTCTGGTAAAGGAAGTCAGCATAATCAGAATAGATGGTGCTAACGCAATTACAGTCAGTACCAGAAAAATCCGAACTGTTCCGGATAAATTTCCCTCTCCATTATTAATATTAACAGAAAGTCCATTATTACCAGAGGATGCTGTTCCATCTGTACCATTGCCATTTTCAGTTGACTGATTACTATTACTGCTGTCAGTTACCCCAGGTATATTTACAGATGCTGCATATGCTTTCTGTGGTACAAATGCCACCAGTGTAACAACAACTGCAATAACCGCAAATATAAAAGATACCAGACAGTATTTCTTCTTAAAATTACTCATCCTTATGCCTGCTCTTCGGTAAATGTTCTTTGAACTGTTTCATAATGTTAGAGAAACTTTCTCCTGTATTCTGATATTTCACCGTATCTTCCAGCGAAACATCATTTAACTGTTCCCTTGTAAGCTGTGCTAACATCGTCACTTCATCTTTTCCGATTCCGATTACGAGATAGGTCCTCCCACCTTCTATAATCTGAATATACTTATTTGTAGTGAGTTTCATAGTCTCCACTACCCGCATATTCTTCTGAAAATTATGTTGCTTCTGATATCCGGCAATCCATTTTGTTACATAATATGTAATTGCCAGAACAAAAATGAAATATCAGCAATACACCTATCAATTGGAAAAACTTTGTAAACCGGATGTTCTTCATCAGTAATATCATATTAACCCACTACTTTTTAACTGCCTCAAGAACACGGTCTGCCTGAAATGGCTTGACAATAAAATCTTTTGCACCAGACTGAATTGCTTCAATAACCATTGCCTGCTGGCCCATTGCAGAACACATGATAACGGCAGCATTTGCATCTGCTTCTTTAATCTTTTTTAATGCCTGAATTCCGTCCATCTCCGGCATGGTAATATCCATCAGAACCAAATCTGGATTGTCTCATTATATTTTTCGATTGCCTTTACTCCATTTTCTGCTTCTCCTGCAACTGTATATCCATTCTTTGTGAGAATATCCTTAATCATCATTCTCATAAATGCTGCATCATCGCATATTAAAATATTCTTAGCCATTAGTTCCCGGTGCAAAATCTAAAATTTCCTGAATGGACTTGCTGGTCCTTCCCAACTCTACCGTAACCTCCAGTGGAACATCCATGATCGGATCAATGTTCTCTTTCTGGAATGCAGCGGACAAATCCCCCATAAATGGCTGGAACTGTGCCGGCTGTACATTGACCGGCTTTCATTGGCTGGCTCATCATTTGTTGACCCATCATCGGCTGTCCCTGCATCGGTTGACCCATCATTGGCTGACCTTGCATTGCCTGACCCATCATCCCATCCATCATCGGCTGACTCTGCATTGTCTGCTGTGGAGCAGGCTGCGGTGTCGGCTGTGGTTCCGGTTTTGCCTCCGGCTGTGGTGTTACAGATGCATTTGCTGCTGCATCCTGTTCCATGTTCTGTGTAATACTTTTAACACATCTCTTTTGCAAAAGAGATTGGATACAACTGCATGATCTCACTGTCTACCAGATCACCGATCTCCATTTTAAAAGAAATCTTAACAAATGGATTCTTTAGGAACTCATCAATAGTTCCTTCATCCACATTTTCCTGTAAATCTATTAAATCCGCATGTGGCGGGCTGATATCAATCTTCTTGTTCAGCATGGAAGATAGTGAGGTGGCTGCAGCTCCCATCATCTGATTCATTGCCTCACAGATTGCACTCAGATGCAGCTCTCCCAGTTCTCCTTCTGTATTGGTACCGTCACCGCCCATCATCAGGTCGGTAATAATCTTAACATCATTTTTTTTTAAAATCAAAATATTGTTGCCATCGAGACCTACCGTATATGCAATTCTGATAAATACACACGGTCTCTCATAAGCCTCTACGATATCATCCCATGTTGCCAAACTTACAACCGGGGTTGAAATCTCTACTTTACGGTTTACCAGCGAAAATAATGTAGTTGCTGCGGTTCCCATGCTGATATTGGCTATTTCCCCAATAGCATCTTTTTCATTGTCTGTCAATGAAGTATTCTGTGTTGCATTTTCAGAACCCGTATCATTCAGTAATGCGCTGATTTCTTCCTGTGACAATATTCCATCCATTACTTCACTGCTCCTCTCTTATTACTGATGTAATTCTTACCGCATATTTATCTCCCGAGGAACCCGGTAGTGCAGTAAATTTTTTGATATTTCCAACAAAGACATCCAGTTCCTGATTTACTTTTTGTATCAAGCCTGATAATATCTCCAACCTGCAGACCGGAAAAATCACTGACCGAGATCGTGCTGTTTCCAAGAACTGCTTTCATTGGTATCGGCGCTTTCGAGATCAATGTCTCGATCGCATCTACATATTGCTGTTCATCTTTATCCTGCATTGTGGAATACCAATACTTCGTATTCAGCTTATCCATAATGTCTTCTAATGTAAGATATGGCAGACAGACATTCATTAGTCCTTCCACATCTCCGATTTTTATATTGATCGTCACAATTGCTATCATTTCACTCGGTGAAATAATCTGAGCAAACTGTGAATTTGTCTCAATCCTCTCTAACCTCTTGGATGAATATCTACAACATTCTCCCATGGTTCATGAAGCAGGTTAACACAGACGGTCAGAATCCTTTCTATAATCAGAAGCTCAATTTCCGAGAATTCCCGGTCTTTTCTAACGGTTCCCCTTCGCTTCCGCCAACATTCGATCAACCATAGCATAACCCAAATTAGAGGCAATTTCCAATATGATATTTCCTTTTAAAGGTGCAAAATTAATGATTCCCAATAAAACCGGATTTGATAGTGCATTGGAGAACTCTGAATACGATACTGCCTCTGAGTTCATTACTTCTACCTGTATTTTTCGCAGATAAACCGGAAGGTTTGTTGACAAAAAGTCTCCATAATGCTCAAAAATAATTTCCAACGTCCTCAGATGTTCTTTTGGAGAATTTTGCCGGTCGTGCAAAATCATAATTTTTAATCTGTTTTTCGTCCACTGTCTTTTATTTCTTCTGCATCCAGTTCTCCACTGCTTAATGCCTGCAGAAGATTATCAATCTCATTTTGCGATAAGACGTCGCCCATGTAAATCTCACCACCTGTCCGTCTTTTGTTTCCTATTCTTTACTGGCATGTCACGCTGGAGAATCCGACACTGACAATAAAGTCGGAATCAAACATCGTTCTGAGTTCTTTAAAATCTCATCCTGAACTGCCCGCTGGTCATCTCTGAACTCTTCATATGTATAGCTGGACACGACACTGTTGATCTCATTCTGTCACACTTGTTTCTCTTTTGTGGAAATTTCTTTTCCATAGCTCTTTATTCTTTTGTTCTTCGTATCCATGGAAATAGATGCTTTTAATACCACATAATGGTCTTTTCCATCTTCACCTTTTTTAAAGTTGATGGTCATCTCATTCTCTAAATCATAAGTCTCGATCTGCGCCATCGGCACGCTTGCAGCACTCTCGCCATTTGCACCATTTAACTCAAGATTGATTGCAGAGGCAACTGTCTCCACAAGCTGATTGGATTTCTTTACGGATGGTCATGATCCCAATTGCTAAAATTGCTGTCAATATTGTATTTACCAACACCAGCGCCAGTATCAGGACTGACATTAAATTTTTTCTTCATTGTTCTTCCTTTCTATCTCCCTGTGCCGGAGAGTTATAAGAATTGTAAATCTTAACCTCCACACGTCTGTTGATCGCTCTTCCTTCCGGCGTGGAGTTATCTGCAACCGGAACATAATCCCCTCTTCCTGAGGATTTTATCAATCCCGGATCCAAATCGTCTTTTCACGAATATAATCTGCCACTGTCAACGCACGATACATTGACAACACATCATTGTCTTCATATTTTGACGAATGGATTGGCACATTGTCGGTGTGTCCTTCAATTTCAATCATATTTTTGTCATACTTTTCTTAAGATAGTTCCTATTTTATCAATCAGCGGCTATGCATCTTCCCGAATTTGCCTTTGCCGAATCAAATAATATTGCTCCATTTAATGTCAGTTTTACATACTTTTTTCTTCTATTACACGAGGGTTTTCTCCTGCCTGAATAGACAAAAAGTCCCTCAACGGTAACCTCTTTCATTATAATTTCTCTGGCATTATTATCTGACATCTTTGATGCAATCGGATTACAGATCCAGTTAGATATCAGCGAACCATACAATGTTGTAATCAGGGCAACTGCCATATTAGGTCCGATGGAAGATGCATCCTGTAAATCCTTCAACATATTAATCAGACCAATCAGGGTACCAATCATACCCCAGGCCGGAGCTAATTCTCCCCACTTTTCCCAGAAGCCGATTACTTTCTTATGCCGGTCCTCAATGCAGCCCAAATCTGTTTCCAGAATTCCACGCACCAGTTCCGGGTCCAGTTCCATCTACTACCAGCATAACTCCTTTTTTCAGGAAGTCATCATCAATATCATTCGCTGCTTCTTCCAATGCAAGAAGTCCCTCTTTTCTTGCAATATTTGAAAGATTAATGATATTTCCAATAATCTCACTCGGGTCATTCTTATGTAACTTAAAGGCGTTTCCCGCTGACTTAAATCCATTGATGAAATCTGCCATACTATTACATGCCAGAACACCGGCAATAGATCCTCCAATCGTAATAATAGCGGATGGGAAGTCCATATATGTATTCCATATTGCTGATACGCCCGCACTCTGAATAATTCCAAATAATACCATTGCAAGCCCCATCAGGGTACCAATAAGTGATGCTATATCCAATTTATCCACCTACATTTCTATAAAATTATGGGAACACCATTCTTCTGAAAATGGTCCTTGTTACCCACCTTTTTGTATTTTCATTTTCATTTCTATATCATCTTACTAAACTTTCATCAAAATGTCTACTTTTTTTACAATTATTTTAGAAACAATTCCATTTTCTATTATACCATATATAGGGGAACTATCAAATATAGTCCCCCTATATGTACTGTTTTTATATTATTATTCGCTATATCTGACTATTTTTATTATCGTTTCAGATTAATCAACTCCTCAAGAAGCGTATCGGATGTAGTAATTACTCTTGAGTTTGCCTGAAAACCTCTCTGCGTGGTAATCATCTCGGTAAATTCAGAAGCCAGGTCTACGTTGGACATTTCCAGTTCTCCGGAATTCATGGTACTTCCATTTGAAGTAATTTCGACACCAATTCCATCAAATTCACCGGAGTTTAAAGTAGTACGGTAGCAGTTATCTCCTACTTTTTCAAGTCCGGCTGCATTTGCAAAGCGGGCAGATGCAATCTGACCCAAAAGAACAGTATTACCATTATCGTAAAAACCATAAATTTTACCATTGGTTTCTACAGATACACCGGTTAATGCTCCAAGCTTCTTACCTGTTCCGGTTGTTCCATCAATTGCTCCCGCATCCATTCCAACAGTAGATGTTCCACCATTATTAGAATTCTTACACTGTGTAAAATCAATGGAAATATTTTCAAACTGGTCACCTAACTGTTTCATGTTCAATGTGACTGAGCCGTTAGTGCTGTCACCCACGGAAACAAATTTACCTTTTTCAGTACCAGTATCAAACTTCAGTTCGTAATTTACTGCTGTTGCTTCAATAGTAGGTGGATTACCATCAGTAATGCTGTTGATGGTTGCACCAGGCTGTAACCCGGTATAAATATCAGAAAGTGATACGTCCGTTACTGCTTCGTATCCGTTTACTACACCACCGGCTGAAGTAATTGCACGATATACTTTGCTGTCATACTGTCCGGTAGCGGCATTCTGTGTTGTATTGATATAGTACATTTCACCACTGCTGTTACGGAACTGATGATATGTATTTCCGCCAAAGGAATTAGATGCTCCGGTATCTGTCCACTCTGTACTGATTGCATTGTAAGCAGTCTGTGCATTAGTAATTCCACCGCTGGCATTTGCTCCGAATACATCAGAAAGATTTCCACCGTTTGCCAAAAACTCCTCTAAGATATTCTTATTGGAAGAATCATAAATAGCACTCAACTCAACGGTATAGGTTCCAGCATCAGTATCTACACCTTTGACTGCAAATTTTGCGGTATAGGAATAACCCAATGCATCGAAGAAATTCAAATTCATGGCATATCCACTTTCACTGGTTATTTCTGTACTGTTTTTATCTACAATACCACCACAAACTGCATTCGTTGTTGCTTCTGCCGGAGAAGTAAGGTTGCTTTCCTGCATGATATGAAGTGCAGATACCTGGTCTTTTTTAATCTGTCCGGTGGTCGGGTCTACCTGCCATCCCATAACATTGTATCCGGTAGATGTCATGGCAAGGTTTCCTGAGCCATCAATATAGAAAGAGCCTGCTCTGGTAAAAAGATTTTCAGTACCGTTGCTTACAACAAAGAAACTTGTTGTATTACCCTTGTCTGTAATTCTTAAGTCAAATGCTTTTCCGGTTGTCTGGGCTGCTCCACCGGAAGTAATGTCGATGGAAGTAGAACCTGTTGTTACACCAAGACCAATCTGCTTGGCATTAATTCCACCGGTTCCGGTTGTTGCATTTGCTCCGGATGCACCGGAAATTGTCTGATACATAATCTCACTGAATGTTACACTGGACTCTTTAAATGCCACGGTATTTACATTGGCAATATTACCATACCGTGATCGTAGGATGTCTCTCCTGTCTGGTTATTGGTTACTTTTACAAATACATATTTTCCCAACTAAGTTGTATGCACTTCCCTCGGTCAGACTCTGATTCAGGTTCTGCATCTCTTCTAACTGTGAAAATGTAGCAAGCTGTGATATGTACTCTGTGTTATCGGTAGGCTCTAATGGATCCTGATACTGCATCTGCGCTACTAAAAGCTGTAAAACGCATCCTTGTCTAAAGCTCCGCCTGCGGATCACTCTTATTCTCTGTTGACAATGATGTATTCGATGCAGAAGAATCTACAAGCTTTCCGTTTTCAATCTGTTGAATAATTGCCATTTACATTCTCCTTTCTAGATTCTAAGCTGTAAAGTCCACGCTGTTTCCATTGTCTCTCATGATCTTTTGCAACTAACATTTTCCTCTTCACTCATCAGTCCGGATAGCTCATCTAACTGATTCATGGAAATATTTCTTCTTGGACTCTTAGATGCCTGTTCTCTTTTGCTCATCCTGTGCACTTCCCTGCTGGTTCTGCTCAAGGTTTCTTTCAAATTCATGACTGGCGATCGTAACTTCTACCGCCTCAACCTTGATTCCCTGCTGGTTCATGTTTTCTCGTAGCTGGATGGTCTGATTTTCTAAGGCTTCTTTTACAATCTCATTCTGTACGGCAAGATGTGCTGTAACCACACCTTCTTTAGCTGTAACCTGTACATAGATCTTACCTAAGTTCTCCGGATTGAGCTGCATCTCCATGGAAGTAGTATCTCCCTGATACATCACTCTGGTAAATTCACTGACCTGTCGGATGACATCTAACGTATTAAACACAACATTCTGTGGCACTGCCGTTGTCGGTGCTGCCGTAATATTGTCAGTTCTGATCGTCTGAACGGTCTGCTGGAACGTATGCTCCGTAAAAATGCTCTTCTCTGTTGTATCGTTCTGCTGTAACAAGGAAGCGTCATCCTCTGTCGTCATACTGTTTTCCGGTGCTTCTTCCTGCTGACCTTCCTGCTGTGAAGCTGTCTGATCATTTTCCACGCACTTCCTGCGAAACCGGTTCTTCCACATTCTGTACATTGCCATCACTTTCTACGGATTCTGTTGTTGCTGCATTGGTTTCTGTAAGTCCTGTCACCTGTGACTTCTGCTCCGCATCTGAACGTCATCTGTCTGCTGTACTTTTTAATACATCTGCCTGAGTATCTGTAACCTCCTGCATCTGCTGTGGTACTTCTTCTGTGATCTGCGCTGCATTCTGCTCAAGCTGTGCGAATACCTCCGCTACTTCCTGTGGTGTCATTCCAAGTTCCTGTAATAAGTTCTTACTTAAAACTTCCACATTCTGCATCAGTTCCTGAAAATCCGCATTCATCAAAAGTCCTAACTGGTCTTCCTCTCCGGTCAGATTCATCACAAGATTTGCTAAGTTTACAGGGTCCATTAAATCCTGATAGGTCAGTCCTAACTCTTTCATTGCTGCTTCTAGCTGTGCATCATCCACGCCTAAGAGTTCCTTTTACTTCCTTTTGACTTCCTTCGCAAATTCTTCTACCGCCTCGATCGACCTTTTGCATATCCGCATCGTCTGTCTTACCGGTTACTTTTGGACCGATCATCCTTTGTGGAAAGTTTCTCGTATTCCACCGTTTTATTCGATGATGCTGTCAGAAACCTGAAATGTTACCAGATTGTTCTGCTGTGAATGATTCACTGCAAAATTCCCTAACATTGACATAAAATCAACGGCTTCCTGCTCATCTTTTCCCGATTTTTTTGCAGATGTCTGAACCGTCATTCCTGCGGTCACTTTTGAAACATTTGCACTGGTCATCTGTTTCTCCTCCTTTCTTTTGATTTTCAATGTGCTTTTATATATTCTAAGGCTCCATGAGTTTGGTTACTTTTGCTGCTGTATCCGTCTTCATGTTACCGAGAATATCACCTCTGGCATCTGCTTTCATGGCACTTAAAGATCTTTGCAACAAGTTCTAAGTTGTCTGTCATGGTATCAAAAATTGCTGCTGCCTGTTTTGGCTTCATCTGTGAATATGCCTTTTACATAATCTGACATATCATCGTCTTTTTCCCTGCTGTTCTACTACCTGTTTATACAGATTCTCTGCATTCTGCGGATCTATACTCTCGTAATATTTCTTATATTCATTTATATCGAGGTGCCTGGTCAGAAAAAACAACCTCCTTATAGAATTTTGCCTTTTCTTCCTCAAACTTTTGCTCGTTATCTTTATATTCTTTCCACTGAGCCGCCTGTGCCTCTAAATCTGCCACATATGCATCATTCTGAATTACTTTCTTTTGCATCTGCTAATTTTTTTCGAGTTCTTTTTATGTATGCAACTGCTTCATCTACGGTCTTATATGGATATTTACTGTCCTCTTTGGTTTTTGTCTCTTCTTCCTCTGTCTTTGGAAGGATCTTATTGACATACGGAACATCCTTTAAGATCGGCTGCATAACGGTTGAGCCAAATCCTCCGACATCAAAATGTATCAGAACTGCTAAAATAGCAATCCAGATGACAATAATCATCAGTGTAACAAAACGACTGCCGCCTTGCGCCACCGGATTCTTCTTCAAACTCATCTGTCGTACCGTTTTTTTTGCTTCCTTTTTTCGCAAGTTTTCGATTCTGTTTTTTCTTCTTTTCTTCTGGCTTTCTCTGCCTTCTTTGCGGCTTTTTTATCCATGCCTGCCGGGCCTAAATTCTCTTCTGCCATATTTCCACCTCATATCAGGATTCTTTGTGGTAATTATAGCTTACAAGCTCATCCACCATCCTGTTTTCCTCATAAGCCACTTCCTGCTTAAACTCCTCAAATGCCTTTTCTCTCAGCTTTTCATAAAGTCTTTCTCTCGATCATTACCTGATTGAGCTTGCTTCTTGCAAGTTCCACATTCTTTTTCCGCTACATGAACTTCTATCATCTGTGTACGGATCGCAGATTTCATTGCATCGATCGCATGCTTACAGGTATGAATCTTATGTACATCAATGGTTCCCTGTACCAGTTCCCTTGCCTGTTTCTCATATCCTGCTTTTCTGATGATCAGTTCCCTTAGTTTATCCTCTTCTTTACGCAGTCTTGCATTTGCCAAGCCGTACTCCGCTTTTCTCTGCTCTTCCATCTTTATTTTTAAATCCAGGATATTCTGCATCCGGTATACGAACTTTGCCATACATGCCACTACCCTTCAAAAAAGCTGTTCTAAAAGCTGTACTTCTTCGTCAAACATAAATTTTTCATCGGTTCTCTGTCTTAAAAATTCGTTGACTGCTTTCTATTTTGAAATTGCATAATCTATATTTTTATTAGATCCCTGCTTATAGGCCCCGATGTTGATCAGATCTTCTGCCTCTGCATAGGTTGCTAACACATTTTTAATTTTCCGGAAGCTGCTTTATGTTCATCATCCACGATCGCACTCATAACACGGAAATACTCTGCATGACATCAATTGCCGGATAATGGTTCTTATGTGCAAGTTTACGGTTCAGCATGATATGTCCGTCTAAAATGCTTCGTGCCGTATCAGTGATCGGCTCGTTGAAATCATCTCCGTCTACTAATACCGTATAAAGTCCGGTGATCGAACCTTTATCTGAATTCCCGGCACGCTCTAAGATTTTGGGCATTTCCGAATAAACACTTGGCGGATAACCACGCGTTACCGGCGGCTCTCCTGATGCTAATCCGATCTCACGCTGTGCCATGGAAAAAACGTGTCAGGAATCCATCATTAACAGTACATCTTTACCCCCGATCTCTGAAATATTCTGCTATGGCTGTTGCTGTCTTTGCTGCCTTATTACGAGGATCAATGCCGGTTTGTCGGAAGTCGCAACAACTACCACAGAGCGTTTCATTCCCTCTTCACCAAGATCCTGCTCCACGAATTCGCGCACCTCTGCCTCGCTCTCCGATCAGTGCTATGACATTGATATCTGCTTTGGTGTTTCTTGCAAACATTCTTCATGCTTGAACATCATAGCAGACAGACGCTTGGACAGGTTCTTAAAGATAACATTCTGTTGCGATACCAAGGTCATTGTTATCAACGTCACGCAACACACGCTGGATTGCACGGTCATCCAGCAAAGGATATCTTCGAACACGAACATTTTCTTGCGGATTTCCATCAGCAAGTTCAGGCTGCTTCGATTTCGAGAGATTCCATGATATGTTTTTCTGTTCCACGGTCTACCGTATTCAAAATATCTACGATCGCATCGACGCCACCGACGATTGTGTAATCCTGATTTAATAAGGATGACAGCTTTCGTTCTAACACACGCTCCACCTCTTTGATAACATCCGGAGATGTACGATCCATCATTGCGATTCTCTTTGCAACATCCGCCTGTTTTTCCGGTGTCAATGCACCCAAAGATCATTGCAGACTGTGTCGGCGACAGATAAGACAAGATCATCGCAATTGTCTGTGGATGCTCGTCCTGAATGAAGTTCAGCACCTGACTCGGATCTGTCTTTCGGATAAATTCGAACGGACGCACCTGAAGGGAGGCCGTCAGTTTTGTGATAACATCCTGTGCCTTCTGTTCGCCGAGTGCTTTTTCCAAAAAGTTCTTTTGCATATCCAATACCACCCTCTGCAATATACTGCTGTGCAAGACATACCTCATAGAACTCATTCAAAACCTGTTCTTTTTTCCTGTGGAGATATGCTTCTTGTGTTCGCAATCTCTAAGGTCAACTCTTCAATTTCTTCTTCTTTGAGGTGTTTAAAAATTGATGCGGATTTTTCAGGTCCTAAGGTAATCAAAAGGACTGCCGCTTTCTGAACACCGGTTAACTCTGCATTTGCCATTTTTAATCCCAATCATCATTCAACCAGTTGCGTAACAATGCTGCTACCGCTTCCGGATTTTCGTCTACAAATTTCTCTATTAAGATTCTTGTCTCTGATTTCTCATTCAGACCAATATCTTCTAACTCCGCTTCCTTCGTTGTCTCTAACAGAGTCTCAACGGAAAGTTCCGGCTCGATCTCCTGTGTCGGATCTTTTCTGGTACTGCGGAATACCACAAATCCCAGTAATGCAAAGATCAGAACTGCAAGCGCGATCTGTAAGTAGTCGCTAAAGGTTCTGCCGGAATCATCCGAATGTTCAAAGAACGGTACTTCATATGCCACAATCGAGATATTCTCCTGTGGAATACCTGTTGCATTTGCCACCATTGGATATAAATCTTCATCGACATCTATTTTTTTACGTTCGCTGTTCTGTGCCGCAAACTCATCAAATGTCATATCATCCAATTTACCCTGTGCCTTAAGAGTATCCTCGTTATAAATCTTATTAACACTACATACTACTGTCACAGAAGATTCATCGTATTTTACATCTCCGACTGCACCTTCGGTCTCCGTTATTTTTTCATTCGGGTTATAATCTCTGGTAATATCTGAAATGGTAGATGATGTAGTTTCACCATCCTGCATCATATAAGTGGTATCATCATTAGAATCCGTTCCCGGAACTGCCGCTGCTCCTCCGGTGGATTCTGACTCATAGATACTCTCTTTATCCAGATATCCCTGTTCCTGTCCATCTTCTACATAGTACTGATGGTCTGTCACTTTCTCTTTATCAAAATCCAGTGCCAGGTTCATACCAACTTCTACGTTATCATAGACATTCGTTCCCATAACAACATCTTTGACATTGCTCTTGAACTGATTTTCCACTTTCGTTCTGTACGAAAGATTACTGCTCGCCTTGCCAGCGTTTGAACTGCTGTCTCCGCCGGAAAAAAGCATATTCGTATCAGAATCTAAAATCGTAATACGGTCTGTTGTATCATTACCAACCTCCGTTGCTATGTACTGCGCAATTCCTGCCGCCTGGTCTTCGTCCATCTCTCCGTCCAGTGTCAGGATCACACTTGCATAAGTTTCTTCATCCTTAGAAATGATCGTACCATCATCCGCCGGCATCGAAAGTGATACCGTTGCACTCTCGACATTTGACAAATTTGAAAGATGATCTGCAAACCGTTCTTCTAAGTATAGCTGATATTTCTTCGTCTTATCTGCTTCTGTAGAAGAAAAGCCGCCATCAAATACGTTATCGATCGAGTAACCCTCTGTCGGAATATCGTTAGATCCCAAAAGAATGGATGCTGTCGCCTCATCTTTTTCGTTTACCGAAAAAGTCAGTCCATCCTTCGAAACCTCATATGCAATACTTTCACCCTCTAACAGATCTTTTACGGTTCCCGCTTCTTTGGTAGATTCGCAATTGATCAAAGTTACCATCTTCGGTCTCGTCATGATGAATGCAAGAACCACGATCGCCATAACTACAACTGTCACAATACTGATCAACAGTGCTTTCTGCTTTGTGGTAAATTTACTCCACCATTCCTTTATTCTGTTTAAAATTCCCTGTAGTCTTTCCTGCATTGTCTGTCCTCCACGATTCTCATTAAATCTGCATATTCATAATTTCCCGATATGCTTCTAATACCTTATCTCTCACAGCTACTGTGTACTGTAATGCTACATTTGCCTTTTCCTGGGCAATCTGCAAATCGTGAGTATTCGTTGACTCTCCTAAAGAAAACTGGATTTCTGCCGATTCTGCGCTGTTTTGCAGCTCATTTGTCTCATCCACCATGCCCAGTGCTGACTGGAACACGCTTCCGAAATCCTGATTCTCTGTTTTTTGAAGCCTTTTTTCCGACTCCTCTAATGCATTCTTTATGTAATCTGACGTTACATGTGTAATTGTTGAAATATCCATTATCTGTCAGCCTCCCGTATCATTCCTACTTGCCAATCTGTAATCCTGCCTGTGCGATCGCCCTTGCATCAAATGCAGTTGCATTTGCTTCATACGCCCGGCTTGCATCGTCAGGTTTGTCATTTCCGTTACGATATTGACATTTGGATATGATACATAACCATTCGCATCCGCATCCGGATGGGATGGGTCATACTTCATAATATAATCTGTCTCATTGTCTT
>VOFC01005864.1_pt1 | contig 27073 bp, 40 predicted proteins | sample 5384161 | NCBI WGS metagenome assembly VOFC01 (sample SAMN12384722, study PRJNA508395) | human gut metagenome | isolation source: healthy gut B | host: Homo sapiens | reverse complement strand
AATAGAATTTGCAGTGCAAATTCCAAAAAAGCATGAGCATGTAATGCGCAGCGCGGCCGAGAAGCCGCGCAAGGATAGCGCAGGATTTTTTGACTTTGGGAGGGAGAAAGTTTCCGTATGGGAACTTTCGACGACTTTGAACGGCCCACGGTCCGTTTCCTCTTGTCGGCCAAACCGTGGTTTTGGCGACAGCATCTTAAAAAATCCTCCGGTGACGCCTAAAACCTGTCCGGTAATGAAAGACGACTTATCCGAGCACAGATACAGAATGCTGTCCGCGACCTCGGCTGCCGCGCCGACTCTTCCGAGCGGTGTCTGATCGGCAAGCTCCTGCATGGTATCCGCACTGTGCATGGCGTTCATGTCGGTGTCGATCACGCCCGGCGCGACGCAGTTGACGCGGATATTGCTCGGGCCAAGCTCCTGCGCGAGCGACTTTGCTCAGGCCGATAATCGCAGCCTTGCTCGCGGCGTAATGGCTCTCGCAGGACGCGCCGCGCTCCCCCCACATGGACGACACCGTAACGATGCTTCCCTTTGTGGTTGTGCAGCATTTCAGGCAGCACGGCGCGAATCGTGCGCACCGTACCCATGAAGATTGACATCCAGCATGGCATCCAGTCCGCATCGGTGATATTCTGGAACAGCTTCTGTTCGGCGATGCCTGCATTGCAGACCACGGCATCGATCGTGCCGAACCGCGCCTTCCCCTTCCGCGACCGCAGCGAGTTCCACTGCCGCGGTATCCTGCTGATCGGCCAAAAGCGCCAGTGCGCCGGTCTCCCCAGCGAGTCTGTCCGCCGCTTCCCTGCTTTTGCTGTAATACGTAAACGCGGTATTCCATCCGTTTTCGGCAAACGTGCGCACGCAGGCGGCACCGATGCCGCGCGAGCCTCCGGTGATGAGAACAGTCTGCGCCATGTCAGATGGCAACCGTCTGCTGTGCTTCAAACAGGCACTGGTTGAGGTCCTTATGTTTGCCAGACCCTTCCTCAATGTCGATATCGGTAACAATGTTGTTATCCGATACGACAACGCGGTTGGTCTTGCCCTCCATCAGAGCACGAACCGCTGCGTAGCCCATGCGGGGTCGCCATGACACGATCCATGGCGGACGGAGAGCCGCCGCGCTGGATGTGGCCGAGGATGGTAACGCGGGTGTCGATGCCGGTCGCTTCGTGGATCTGGTCTGCGACCTCCTGTGCAGGAGCCGTAGCCCTCTGCGACGATGATGATATGGTGGTTGCGGCCCTTGATGCGGCCGATGCGCATCTTTTCTACGATGTCAACGTCGAAATCCAGCTGACGCTCGGGCAGGCAGATCGCAGTTGCGCCGACAGCGCAGCCGACCTGGGCGCGAGATGACCTGCGCGGCGGCCCATAACCTCTACAACAGAGCAGCGCTCGTGAGACTGCATGGTGTCGCGCAGCTTATCGATGCACTCGATCGCAGTATTGCAGGCGGTGTCGAAACCGATGGTGTAGTCGGTGCAGACGATATCGTTGTCGATCGTGCCCGGCACGCCGATGCACGGAACGCCCTTGCGCGGGAAAGCCCTGCGCGCCGCGGAACGTACCGTCGCCGCCGCAGCAGATCAGGCCGTCGATGCCCAGGTACCGGCAGGTGTCGGCCGCCTTCTGCAGACCTTCCTCGGTCATCATTTCCTTGCAGCGGGCGGTGTACAGCATGGTGCCGCCCTTGCGGATGATGCCGTCTACACTGCGGGCGCCCATCTCGATGATGTCGCCGTTGATAAGACCGCTGTAACCGCGGCGAATGCCGAGAACGGAAATGTCGTTTGCGCTTGCGCTGCGGAACTACCGAGCGAATAAGTGCGTTCATGCCGGGTGCGTCGCCGCCGCTTGTGAGTACGCCAATTCTGCGAATTTGTTTATCCATGATAAAGCCTCCTTCTGTGTGCTTTGAGCTTTTCGGGCGGCGCTGTTCTGTTGCAGTGTCGTCCTGTCCCCTTGCATCTTCCTGAAGCATCCGGCCCTGCCGAAACCGGCTGACGCTTCAAATACCTCTATTTTATTATAACATCATCCTCGCTCAAGAGGAAGCGTAATTTTGTTGCAAAATGTTTTCGTCCGGCCGGCACCACAGACGGCGCGAGACGAGCGTCGTTTTTCTTCGTGTCGAGCGGATACAGATAGACCGGCGTGTCGCCGGGACAGGTCGCAACCGCGCGGATGCCGGCCATTTGACGCCCTTCAGGCTGTCGAGGCGGATATACAGCTTGTGCGGCGCCCGCTTTTCGCCGCTTCCGCGTCGGAAAATACGCTCGCGGCCGGCTTTTTCCGCAGTCGTGAGCGCGTTTACCGCGCCCTCGTTCAGCGGCTGCGCCTCGTTCAGCAGCACCTTGGGCGCCTCCTCCTCGCGCGCGTCGATGCGCCCGGTGAGCAGCACCGCGCTGTCCGCCGTCAGATACGCGCCGCACTGCTGAAGCGCCTTCGGGAATACGACGAGCTCGATGGCCGCCGTGTCGTCCTCCACGGTCACATACGCCATCATCGAACCGTTTTTCGTCGCTCTTGAGACTTGACGGCGGTGACGACGCAGGCAAGGCGCACGGTCATGCCGTCCCGGTAGACCGGCTGCGCGCTCTCGCCCGAAGGTCGTCGATGATCCTGCGCACGGGCGCAGCCTGGCGCGGTCTGCGGCAAGCTCGCGGTATTCGTCCATCGGATGCCCCGACAGATAAAGTCCGGTCGTCTCCTTCTCCATCGCGAGCAGCTCGCGCTTGGAGACCTCGGGAATATTCGGGCAGCGCGATCTGCGTGTCCTGCACCGCGTCGTTGCCCATGCCGAACAGGTCCATCTGTCCCTCGATATTCTTTTTGCGGTTCTGCGCGATGGCATCGACCACCGGGCCTGCGACGCGCAGCAGCTGGCTGCGGCGGCAGCCCATCGGAGTCGAACGAACCCGCCTTGATGAGACTTTCGAGCGCTCTGCGGTTGAGTTCGCGGTCATACATGCGCTCGCAGAAATCCTGGAACGAGGTGAAGATGCCGTTCTTCTCCCGCTCGTCGACCAGCTGCTTCATAAACGAGCGTCCGACGCCCTTGACGGCGGCCAGGCCGAAAGCGGATGTCGCTGTTCGCGACCGAAAAGCTGTCGTAGGACAGGTTCGTCGGGCGGCTGCACCGCGATGCCCATTTCGCGGGCGGTCTGGATGTACTCCGAAATCTTATCGGAAACATCGAGCACGCTCGTCAGAAGCGCCGCCATATACTCGCGCGGATAGTGGCATTTGAGGTAGGCGGTGCGGAAAGAAACCACCGCGTAGCAGACCGCGTGCGCCTTGTTGAAGGCGTAGTTCGCGAAGTCCATGATCTCGTCGAACAGGCTTGCCGCGACCGCCTCCGGCACGCCGCGTTTGATCGCGCCGTCGATGCCGAGCTCCTCGTTGCCGTGGATGAAGTTGACGCGCTCCTTTTTCAAGCTCCTTCATCTTCTTTTTACTCATCGCGCGGCGCACCATATCCGCCTTGCCGAGCGAATAGCCGGCGAGCGACTGGAACACCTGCATGACCTGTTCCTGATAGATCATGCAGCCGTAGGTAACGCCGAAAATGGGCTCGAGCAGCGGATGCTTGTACGTCACCTTTTCGGGGTGATGGCGGCATTCGATGTAGCGCGGGATGGACTGCATCGGTCCCGGGCGGTACAGCGCCACGACTGCGGTGATGTCCTCGATGGACTGTGGCCGCAGGCCGGTAACGACATTCGTAATGCCCGCGCTCTCGAGCTGGAACACGCCCATGGTCGAGCCCTTTGCCGAGCATTTCGTAGGTCGCTGGGTCGCTCATGTCCACCGTTTCGATCGGAGAAATCCGGCGTATGGCGGCGGATCATCTTCTCAGCGTCCGCGATGACGGTGAGATTGCGCAGGCCCAAAAAGTCCATCTTGAGCAGGCCCAGCTCCTCGATCGTCACCATCGTGAACTGCGTTACCATCTGGTCGCCGTTGCGCGAAAGCGGGACATAGGTATCGACCGGGTTTTTGGTGATGACGACGCCGGCGGCGTGGGTCGAGCGTTTCGCGGCATGCCCTCGAGCTTGCGCGCCGTGTCGATCAGCTCGCGCACCTGCGGCGTGCCGTCATACATCTTTTTCAGCTCCGCGTTGATGGAGTCAGCGCCTTGTCGATCGTAATGTGCAGCTCGTTCGGCACCTGCTTAGCAACCGCGTCAACATCGTTGTACGGAATGTTGAGCGCACGGCCGACGTCGCGGATCGCGCCGCGCGCGCAGCCATCGTGCCGAACGTGACGATCTGCGCGACACGGTCGCTTGCCGTACTTGCGCGTCACGTAGTCGATGACCTCGTGCCGCCGCTCGTAGCAGAAGTCGATGTCAAAGTCCGGCATGGTGACCCGCTCCGGGTTGAGGAAGCGTTCAAAATACAGCGAGTAGTGAATCGGGTCAAGGTCAGTGATAGCGAGGCAGTAGGACACGATCGAGCCTGCTGCCGAGCCGCGTCCGGGTCCGACCGGAATGCCCTGACTTTTCGCGTAGCCGATAAAGTCGGACACGATGAGGAAGTAATCGACAAAGCCCATCTTGGCGATCATGTCGATCTCGTACTGCAGGCGCTTGCGCACGGTGCCGTCGTCGTCGGATAACGCCGCTCGAAGCCCTCGTCAGACAGCTTCTGGAGGTATCCGAGCGAGGTATAGCCTTCCGGGACGTCGAATTCGGGCAGATGATACTTTCCAAATTCGAAATCCACGCGGCAGCGTTCTGCGATTTTTACCGTGTTGGCGAGTGCCTCCGGGTGCTCCGGGAAGAGCGCCGCCATTTCGTCCGCATCCTTGATGTAGAACTCCTGCGTTTCGAACTTCATGCGGGTCGGGTCATCGACCGTCTTGCCCATCTGAATGGCCATCAGGATGTCCTGCGTGCGGGCGTCCGCACTTGGTCAGATAATGCGCGTCGTTGGTCGCGACAAGACAAGGTTCAGCTCCTTCGCGAGCTGATACAGTCCCTCATTGACCTTTTCTGCTCCTCGATGCCGTGATCCTGTATCTCGAGATAGAAATGCTCCCGGTCGAAGATCTCGAGGAATTCCTCGCAGATCTCATACGCCTTGTCCATATTTCCGTTCGCGATCGCGCGCGGGATCGCGCCCGCCAGACAGGCAGACAAACAGATGAGTCCCTCGCTGTGCGCGCGCAGCAGCTCCATGTCGATACGCGGCTTCATATAGAAAGCCCTCAGAGAAGCCGGCCGAGACCATATGGATGAGGTTTTTGTAGCCGGTCATGTTCTCGCACAGCAGAATGAGGTGACTGTGCCATTCGCCGTTGACGTAGCCGCGCTCGTGGCGCGAATGCGGCGCGAGGTAGACCTCGCAGCCGATGACCGGATGGATGCCCTGGGCCTTGCAGGCCCGATAAAGTCGATGGCGCCGTACATAACGCCGTGGTCGGTCAGCGCACACGAGGTCTGTCCGAGGTCGGAAACACGCTCGACCAGCTGTTCGATGCGGCATGCGCCGTCGAGCAGGCTGTATTCGCTATGCACATGCAGATGGGCAAATGGTACCATTTAGTTCTCCTTTGCAGCAAATTCGATTATCTTTTTTTTTAGGCGGTGGCTCAGTCCCGGCTTGGAGATGGGCGGGTCGAACCGCTGCGCCAGCTCGGACAGGCTGTCCGTCGGGTATTCCAGACGCAGGCGCACGGTCTCCCACAGGTTGCCCGGAAGGCGTCCTCCCCGCCCTCGCGCAGCACGCTTTTGAATCGCGGCGATCTGCCGCGCGGACGCATCCGCCGCCTTGACGAGGTTCGCCGTCTCACAGTTGACCCGACGGTTGATGGTGTTCCGCAGTTTTCTCCACCTTCGCCTGCATCAGCTCCATCGCGGCGTGGGGCGCACCGATGCGCGTGAAGAAAGTCCTCGACGCTCGCGCTGTCCTTGAAGTACAGCAGCTGTGCGCTCCACGCCTTGCCTGCTTGGGCGCAAGACCGAGGTCGAGCATCAGGCTTGTCTCCTCACCCGTGAGACTCTGGTGGGTGCTTTTCTTAAGCTCGAGATGGCTCTTCTTATCCGGTCCCGCGACCGTTCCGGCCATGAGGAACGGCGCCGCGCAGAAAAGGCCGCGATGCAGCAGTCCTCCTCGAGCACGTTGCGGTTGAGGTGGTAGGTGATGTGGCTTTTTCTGTCATATCCCAGCGCGTCGAAGCATGCGGCCGATGCGCGGCGGGTCGTTGATGATGAGCTGCTGCTTGCGGCCGCAGCTTTCCGCCTCGCTGTCCACGAAGAACGCGCGCTGCAAAAAGTGCCTGAAGCCGCCGCACGGACGACCGCGTTCTCCCGCCGAAAGCCGGATCTCCTTATGCGAAAAAACTGAGGCGTGCAGCAGCGCGCCGTAGGCCTCCGCGGGTGCAGCACGCCCGGCTCATGGAAACGCTGCACAGCTCGTTTTTGACTTCGGTAGAAAATGACATGTATTCTGACTCCATTTCTGCGGTGCTCCGCAGACCGGAGCCTTATCTCTGATAATCTCGATGCATGGTGACAACGCCGTATTCGCGGCCGCGCAGATGCTCGCTGAGCGCTTTCCGCGATGGCAACCGAGCGGTGCTTGCCGCCCCGTACAGCCGACGCTGATGATGAGGTTCGCCTTGCCTTCCGCGATATAGCGCGGCAGCAGAAAGTCGATGAGCGTGGTCAGATGGCGCATGAGCGTCGGCCGTGCCGCCCTGAAACACATAATCGCGCACCTCCGGATCGGTGCCGTTGCGCTCGCGCAGGCTCATCTCGTAATACGGGTTGGGCAGGAAGCGTACATCGAATACGAGGTCGCTTTCGGGCGGAATGCCGTACTTGAAGCCGAAGGACTGCACGATGACCTCGAAGGCTGCGCCGGTCTCGGTGGAGAACAGGGCGAGCAGGCGCTCGCGCAGACCGGCGGCGGACAGGCCCGTGGTATCGACCACGAAATCCGCGCGGTTGCGCAGCGCGGACAGCATCGTGCGCTCCTTTTCGATCGCCGCCGTCATGGAAACACCCTTGTCCATCAGCGGATGCCTGCGGCGCGTCTCCTTATAACGGCGGATGAGCGTCGCGGTGTCCGTGTCGAGGAACAGGATGCGGTAGTCGCAGCCCATGTCGCGGATGGAGTCGAGCGAGTCAAAGAGCTGCTGAAAATCGCCGCCCGCACGCACATCGGTCACGAGCGCGACGCGCTCATACCGCTCCGTCGCGGCAAGGCAGACCTCCGCGAAGCGCGGAATGAGCGCGATCGGCAGATTATCGACGCAGTAATAGCCGAGATCCTCCAGTGTCGCGACGGCGCGGCTCTTGCCTGCACCGGACATGCCGGAAATGATCAAAAAATACATAATTCCATCCTCCTCCCTGCCCACGTTCAGCGGGATTTCTCCCGTTTATCTTACAATGCGCACCTCGCACTCCAGCTCGACGCCGAACTGCTCCCGAACGCGCTCCTGCACCAGCTCGATCAGGTGCAGCATGTCGTCGCAGGTCGCGCCGCCCGGTTGATGAGAAAGCCTGCGTGCTTTTCCGAAACCTGCGCCGCGCCGACGGACGCGCCCTTGAGTCCGGCGTCCTCGATGAAGCTTTCCGGCGAAATATCCCTCGGGACGCTTGAAGGTTGATCCGGCCGACGGGAAGTTGAGCGGCTGCTTGTCGCGGCGGCGCTGCGAAAAATCGTTCATCTTGTCCAGAATGGCCGCCGAGTCGCCCGGCTGAAGGCGGATGACCGAGCGCAGCACGGTCCAGTCCGGATGGTCGCGGAAAATGCTGCGGCGGTAGCCGAAGCCATGCTCCCTCGCCGCGCAGCGTACAAATGGATTGCCCTCTGCGTCCAGATATTCCGTGCTCTCGACGATGCCGGCCATCTGACCGTCATACGCGCCGGCGTTCATGAAACAGCGCCGCCCAGACTGCCCGGAATGCCGCCGGCAAACTCCGCGCCGGTCAGACCGGCACGCTGTGCGCGGCGTGCGATGCGGCTGAGGAGCGCGCCGCCTCCGCCGTCACGGTGTTATCCTCGCCCGCGGACTTCATCCACTCGGATGTGCAGACAACCGCGCCGCGGACGCCCTCATCGGCCACCAGAATGTTGGAGCCGTTGCCGAGCAGCAGGAACGGAATATTGCGCTCGCGCAGTACGGCAAGTGCCGCGGTCAGTTCCCTGCGGGTCTTCGGCTGCACGAACAGGTCAGCCGGTCCACCGATGGCGAACGTGGTATGGCGGCGCATGAGTTCGTTTTCTGCAATATCTATTTCAGGTGCGGCCTCTCGCAATGCCGCGATGCAATCCTTAATATGCTCCATAAGGCGTTTAATCCTCCAAAAATCTATAAAAAAGTTTAAGTGGTATACCCTCGGAATTCCTGCCGCGTCATGCGGCGGCATCGAGGTCCGGCACCGGGAGCAGGCTCCGGTTTGTCCTGCCGTGCCGTTTTGGTTTTTGCTTTACTGTTTATTATAACAAATGTAGATGGGATGCGCAATCAGTCCAAGCGGGTTTCCGCAGATTTTTTCGGTTAAAAATCGGGTTTTTTCTATTCGGCACCGGCTGAGCGGGGTACAACCGCATAAGCGGTTCGCCCCCTGGGCGGCAGCCTTTTTTTCTCTGCACCGGCTGAGCGGGGTGCGTCAACCGCCGCAGGCGTGTTCGTCCTTTCGCCGGCTGACGGGGCGGCTCCCTTTTCTCTGCACCGGCTGAGCGGGGTACTCGAACTGCGTTAGCGTGTTCGCCCTAACGGGCGGGAGTTTTTCGCTTGAACACCTCAAGCGAGGGGTTGCCGTCTGCGGACAGCGGGAACGTTGCGGCGCCCGCCGCGGGGCAAAAAGGAAGGACACCTGCGGTTTCCCTTCCTCTTTGAACTCCTACCTTTCCCTTGGATAGTCTGGCGCAGATTGCCGACATGTGACCGCTTCGAAATGGGGGAACGACAGTCGGGTTACCTTGCGTGTCTTTTCTCCGCCTTTCGCAGTTCACAGACAGCGTACTGCTACACATACGGTTAAATCCACGCAAGCGCAACACAAGGTGAATTGCCCCAAAGGACAATTCGTCCCCTGGGGAATACCCGTGTTGCGCAACCTGCCGCACGGCTTACCTGCGATTAAATTCTTTGGCAATTTAAATTCCCTGTCGTAGGTGCCGTGCGTTACAACGTGCCAAAAGAGTTGCGCAACGCGGGTATGTTGCGCCTGCGCAGACCCTCCGGCCTGGTATTGTAGCACACCATCTGACCCCAAGTGAACAGGTTGCTCAAAGGACGGACTCCAAAGGTAGTTCGTCCGCCGACTGCCGTTCCCCCTTTCGCAGCGGTCACATGTCGGCAATCTGCGCCAAGACTATCCAAGGAAAGCCATCCAAGAGGGTGGAAACCGCAGGTGTCTACCCTCTTGCACCCTCTGCCCGTCGAATAGTGCGGCGTCAGCGCAGATTCTCTTTAAGCTGACTCTGCCGTTCTGCTTTTAGAACGCAAAAGGCAGGGCAGATTTGCCTCGCAGTGTCCCTCTTTGCGATATTACTGTTTTGTTTTCCTGATCTTTCTGCTGTGCCGCACGGCGGCGCTCTTTCATTGCGCTCACAGGAGGCATTGTCTCCTGCGCTTCAACGAACGCGTGTGTCTCCGATCGATGCCTATGTCCGCGATAGTCGTTCGTATCCACGGACAGACCCGCGCTTTTTCAGCAGATGATTGATCTTCTCGGTCAACATGCTGTACAGCACGGCAAACAGCGGCACGACCGACCATGCCCGCGAAGCCCATCACGCCGCCGAACAACAGAATGGCGAACGCGGCCAAAGCTCGACAGTCCGGTGGCGTTGCCGAGGATTTTCGGTCGAGGATATTGCCGTCAAACTGCTGCAACAGCAGCAAAAATGACAACGAAATACAGCGCCTGCACCGGACTGATGACCATGATCAGAATGGTGCTCGGAATCGACACCGATGAACGGCCCGAAAAACAGGGATGATATTGGTCACGCCGATGATAACCGCAATCAGGGAGCGCGTACGACGTCGGCATGGTCATCCAGCCGAACGAGATCATAAGACGCATACCGATAAAGCACAGCATACCGATGATCGACGAGTCCATCAGTTTGCCGGTGATGAAGCCGCCGAACACGCGGTGGATATGCGCCACACGCGCCATGATGGCATTTGCCTTTTCGACCTTGAAAAGGCTGTACGCCATCTTTTTCGCCTGTGCACAGAAGGTGTCCTTGCTGTTGAGAATGTACAGCGCGATAATGACACCGATCAACAGATTCATCAGCACGTTTACGGTCGTAACAACGCCGCTCATCATGTTGCCGAGCTGCGGCAGCAGGTCATTCTGCGCCCAGTTCATTATCTGTGCGGAGAACTGATCGTACAGGCGCATGAAGCTGTGCTCAATTTCCGGGTTGTTGTGCAGCAGCGACGCCACCCAGCCGGATATCTCGTTCATATACAGGTCCATCGAGTCTACCAGCGAGGTGATACTTCGTAACCAGCTGCGGCAGCACCATCCACAGCAGCACGCCTACAACCGCCAGACCGAAAGGCCAGCGTCAGCGCGCTGCACAAGCCTTTGGCAAGCCGTGTACCGTTTTTGAATTTACGCGACATCAGCGGCTGCAGATTACGGTACAGCATGTTGAACACCGGCATGAGCAGGTACGCCATCACAAAGCCGTAGATGAACGGGCTGAGGATGCTGAAAAACTTCTTGATTATGCCCCAGATCATTGTCATGCGGAACAGCACGAACACGACCAGCACGCAGGCTACAATGACACCTAACGCAGTCAATCCCCACTCGATATAGTGCGGCTGCAGGTCAAACCGGGACTTTTTTTCCTGATTGGGATCTTCCAACAATAAACTCCTTCCTGTCAGCTGTCAAAGGATGAAAACGAAGATTGAATACGCTCAGTCCTCATCCTCATCAAAGAACACGCGCCACAGCAGGTACAGCCACGTTGCGGCAAACGCTGCGAAGATGATCGCGCGGAACTTCTTGAAGAATTTAGAGAAACAGGTGCCCAGCCACAGACCGAACGACAGCAGGCAGGTCTCGTAGATGAAGAACTCGATGAGCGAGAAGCCGCGGATCTTTTCGGTCGTGGTGTTCACAAAAACGTCCTGCCTGATCACAGGCGTCGCCTGCGGTATGCAGCATCTGCTCGGCACGGCTGCGCAGTGCAGCGCGGTCGATACTGTCCAGATAGTTTTTCATAGCTTGTTCTCTCCTTTTCGTTTTACCGTATTACGCGGACGTGCCGTCCGTCTGTGCTCCCTGGGTTTGGGGGTCCCCCGGCGATGCTGCACGGCGTTTTCCCATCGAGGAAATCCGGCCGAGCCGCATGCCGATTTTTCTGCCAGTGCGTCGGCATCCGCGCTGCCGTCCTGCGCAGAGCCGCCTGCAGGATCAGTCCTGCAGCCCGCGCATCCGACCCGGCCTCGTGGTGGTTCAGGTCGATGTGCAGCGCGGCGGATACCGTATCCAGTTTATGATTTTCCAGCTCAGGCCATACCCGCTTGGACACCTTTACCGTGCATAAGTACCGGCATTCGGGCATTTTCAGTCCGTAATGCGCCAGACAGCTGCAAAGCACATTCGTATCGAACATAGCGTTGTGGCACACGATGACGCTGCCCTCCGCGATGTCGGCGAGCGGCTCCCACACCTCGGCGAACGACGGTGCGTCCGCGACCATCTTCTCCTTGATGTGGTTGACGCGGACATTGCCCCAGTGGAACCTGCCCACGCATTCCGGCGGACGGATGAGCGAGATTTTCTCATCCACCAGCTGATTATCCTCAAACACGCTTGCGCCGAGTGCGCACGCGCTCAGCGGCGAGGCGTTTCCGGTCTCGAAATCCAGTGCAAGATATCTCATTGCAGCGCCTCCCGTCCGGCCGCGCGTCTGCGCGTTCCCTTCGCCGTGAGCAGCAGTCTGTACAGTGGTGCAAGCTGCCGCATGGTCTTCAGCATGAACGGAACAAACGTGCCGTCCAGCACCGGAGTAAAATCCTCACCGTTCGTGTAGTCCACGCCGATCTCCTTGCGGTTCAGCCAGTCCTGATATTCCGGCTTTGCGTCCGGGAATTTCGGGCGCTTGTACATCTCGCCCGCGAGGTGCACCTGCGGACAGCTGTTCACCGCACGAAAGGCGTCAAGAAACAGCCTGTCTTCTGCGAGGATCGTTTCGCGCAGCGCTTCCATTTCGCCTCTGCCCCCACGCGCCCCAGCAGCCGAAGGCCCAGTATTCGGGATGCAATTCAAAGTAGTATGCGGGAACGGATTCGCGTTCCCGTCGTGCCTGCGGAAGAACAGCCACATGTTCGCCCGGTAGAGCGTTTATCCTTGGTATATCGGGTATCACGCCGCACGCGGGATACCATGCGGGACGGCACGGTGACGAACTGCGGGTCGATCTTGACCATCTCCGGCGTCATTTCCGCGATCGGTTCGTGAAAGGGCCGGATGGATAACCGCTTGATTCGTCCTTGTGTGCATCGTCGTAAAATTCTTTGCTGTTTTGCAGGCGATTCAGTTGCAGAAGATCCACGCCTTCTGCGGAAAAAACCGTGAAATGCCATTTGTGTTGTTAGCCACCTTTGTGTTTTTGGCGAGGATTGACGATTCCGAATCGCCATATCAAGGCGAGTATTGCCTGGCGAGTATATTTTACCTCGTTTGCGCGCTTTAGCGCCGCAACAGGCTTTTAATTGTGTGATTTGTGTTCAGTTTAAGCCGTAAATTCAGCTGTGTATTTGTGTAATTTTGCAGATTTGTGACCGCTTGGACAGAAAGGGTTGTTCCCTGCCGAAAATTCACAATGGTATACTGAAGATAAGTATATTGATAGAAAAAAGGTGGAACGATCATGCTTACTGCTGCTAAAAAAGGAATTTATCGAATTTATGATGAGTGCCGACGTACTGCGCTTCGGCGATTTTTACAACCAAATCCGGTCGAAAGACCCGTATTTCGTCAACACCGGCAACTACAAGACCGGCCTGCAGAACTCCTGTCTGCGAGTTTTACGCAGCTCTGGTCATGAGAGACCGTCGGCGATCAGTTCGACGCAATGCCCGCCCGGCGTATAAGGGCATCCCGCTTGCTACCCGGTTTCGGCGCACTGGCCCGCAACTACGGCATCGACAAGCCGTTCTTTCTTCAACCGCAAGCGAGGCCAAGGACCACGGCGAGGGCGGCAATATCGTCGGCTACAGTTTTAAGTGGGACGGCGACCGCGTTATCATCATCATCGAGGACGTGTCACCGCAGGCACCGCTATCCGTGAGACCATGCCGGTGCTCAAGGGGCTGCGCAGATGTGAAGGTTACCGATATGTTCATTTCGGTAAACCGCTGCGAGGTGGGCCAGACCCCCGGCAAAACCGCCGTCATGGAGGTCGGCGAGGAGTTTTGGCATCAAGGTCCACGCGCTCGTTACCGTGCAGGATATCCGTGAGTATCTTGCAGATAAGGAGGAGTACGCACATCTCCTGCCGCTGATGGATGCTTATATGAAGCAGTATTGCGTGTTCTAAGCCGCTAAAATGACTTTGGGGGAATGTTCATATATGAATAAAAGATTTGTAGCAGCCACGACGATGATGGCCATGTTTGTTACGACTGCCGCTGCGGCAACGGCATATCAAAAATCCATTACCGCAAATTACGGTATTAGCCTTGAAATCAATGGCAACAAGGTTAATTTGACTGATGTGAACGGTAAAACCGTTGAGCCGTTCACCTACAACGGCACAACTTATGTTCCCCATTCGTGCAGTAGCTGAAAACATGGGTAGCTACGTTGGCTATGATGCAAGCACTAAAAACTGCTATCGTGTATCAAGACGATACCGAGGCAATCGTTTTGCGCATAAGATTGCGGAAGCCAGCCAACATATGCACAGCATTGATGCTCTTTATTCGACTTGTACCGCTCGACGCGATAACATAATATCCGTATCTTCAGGCAAATACAGATATTCAAAATTTAGTAAATTCTGGCGATACAACAATGTCTGAAATTGAAAGCACATATAAAATTTTGCAGGATAACAACAATATTTATCTAAGTGATATCAATAATTGTATGTCAGCTTTAAGATACGAACGGCAAGCAGTTGCAACTGCAGCTGCCAATGCAGTGTCCTATGCAACTTTCTCCTTCCTCGTCGTTGTTGACTCGTATGCAAAACGATATGATTTCCCTCGGATTGAGAAAAGGTGCTCAGTCTTATGTAGACGACTTTATCGACTCTATGTGGACATATGAATGAAGCAAAAAAGAACGCTCAAGCGAGCGTTCTTTTTTTATTTTCTTTTTATTCAAAATCATCATACGAAAACAAATCGTAATCTAATTTGATATCATCTATATGTTCTGCAATATACTGCTGAAACACATCGCTATCAAGATATTCGGTCGGATTTTTCTCTGACTAACTCTATGCCTTCTTTTTTGCGCATCTTTTATCTGATTATTTACCCCATTCGTCGTGACAATATTCATGTATGTACTAATAATTGCAACTACTACTGCAATTTTCAAAAGCGCGATTAGATACAGCTTTGTTGCATGCTTTCTTTTCTTCAATCGTTTGTTTTATCATTCCATCTGTCGCATCACTTGCAATGATACCAATAAAATATGCCAATCCAAAATAAAAGGCAAATACGCACGCATTTTCAAGGAATATCAAACATTCTTCTCATCCCCCACTTAAACACTGATGCTTTTATGCAAAATGCCCGTTGGTTACATACCACCGGGCATCTACTTATATTGTATTACTTCATTTTCAATTTTCCATTATTCAAAGCGTCTGCAAAAACTTACGAATCCTGCTGCAAGCCTCTCTCAGATGGTTCATCGAGTACGAATACGAGATACGCACATGACCCTCGCCGCTCTCACCGAAGGCGCTGCCCGGAATGACCGCGACCTCCTGCTCATGCAGCAGTCTCTCGCAGAATTCATCACTGGAAAGTCCGGTGGACTCGATCGACGGGAACATATAGAACGCGCCCTGCGGCTCAAAGCACTCGAGGCCCATGGAACGCAGCTCGCCGAGCAGGTAGCGGCGGCGCAGGTCGTACTGCTCGCGCATGCGCTCGATGTCGTCCTCACCGGTGCGGATAGCCTCAATGCCGGCAAACTGTGCGGTGGTCGGCGCGGACATAATGCCGAACTGATGAATCTTGCAGATATGGCGCATCAGCTCCTTCGGACCCATTGCCCAGCCGAGACGCCAGCCGGTCATCGCGTAGGACTTGGAGAAACCGTCCACAACAATGGTGCGCTCTTTTCATGCCGTCCAGCTCCGCAAAGCAGACGTGGCGATCCGGACCGTAGGTCAGGCTGTTGTAAATCTCATCGGACAGCACAACGATATTCGTGTCCTGATGACCGTTGCAATCGCCTGCAGCTCATCGCGCGTCATAATCGCACCGGTCGGGTTGTTGGGGTACGGCAGGATGAGCAGCTTGGCGCGCGGGCGCAATAGCGGCGCGCAGACTGTCCGCCGTCAGCTTGAACTGGTCCCCTCCGCGCGGGTCGGCAGCGGCACCGGAACACCGCCCGCCATCTGCGTCAGCGGCTTGCAGGCATACAAAACTCGGCTCCGGAATCAGCACCTCATCGCCCACGTTGACAATCGCACGGATGGTGTTGTCGATCGCCCTCGGAGCCGCCGACCGTCACAAGGGATCCTTGTCCGCATCGTAGCACAGGCGGTACTTGCGGCACGAGCGCGGCAATCTGATTGCGCAGCTCGGCAAGACCCCAGTTGGAGGTGTAGAAGGTCTGTCCTTTTTCCAGAGACTGAATGCCGGCGCGGCGAATCTGCCACGGCGTTTCAAACCGGCTCGCCCACACCGAGCGAGATCGCGTGCGGCATTTTAGCCGCCAGTTCAAAAAAGCGGCGAATGCCGGAAGGCTGCACCTTCTTTTACACGCGCAGAGAGAATCTGCTCGTAGTTCACCATGCCATGACCTCTCTCTATCGCTGTCTGCCGGGTCGAATTCCACACTGTTGTCCTTGTATTTTTTAGGATGAAATGCGTGCCGGTGGACAGCACGTTCCCATCTGCGCCAGCTGCTCGGAGACAAAAACGGGCAACCTCGCGCATGGTGCGTCCCTTGATGATAACGGTCAGATCGAAGCCGCCGCTCATCAGATACACGCTTTCCACCTGATGGTGCGAATAGATCTGACGGGCAATCTCATCAAAGCCCATACCCTTCTGCGGGGTGATCTTGACCTCGATCAGCGCGGTTACGCTCTCCTTGGATGTTTTATCCCAATCGACCACGGTCTTGTAGCCGAGGATGGTCTGAATTCTTCTCGTAGGCCTCGATCGCGGCAAACGTCCCTGCTTTCGCCGAGCATCGCGGCCAGCTGTGCCGGAGTCAGGGCGGGCGTCCTGCGCCAGCAGATCAAGCAGCTTTTCAGGGTTTTTCATAATAAATGACCTCCCTTTTCGTTTTTTAAGAATTACTTTATTATAGCACTGCGGTGCAGTTCTGTCTATGCTTGGAGCAGAAATTTTGCGGCTGCGGAATGGAGAATTGAAAATGGAGGATGGAGAATGAACGTGATTGGCAATCGGTGTACCGCACAAACGAATTTTCACAAACTGCATCGCAGGGGGCGAACATTATTCGCCCACACCCATTTAACGACGATGCAGCACACTGTGCGCCCTACGTGATAACCGATGCAGATGAATTGCCCAATCCCTTCACACAAATGAAACCATCGCGTTAATTCTCCATTTTTCCATTCTCAATTCTCCATTACTCAGCAAAAAGAAGTCCGAAAAACTTTCGGACTTCTTTTTCATTACGCCAAAATCAACGAACTACAGCGCCCTGATCCGCAGAGGTGACCAGACGCGGTAGCGGTACAGCCAGCCGGACTTGACATTCGGCTCACGCGGAACGTACTTTTGGCACGGCGTGCCTCAGCTCCTCGTCGGAAACATTGACGTTTACCTTGCTGTTCGGGATGTCGATGGAGATAATATCGCCCTCTTCGACCAGACCGATCCTCGCCGGAAGCAGCCTCCGGCGAAACATGGCCGATGGATGCCGCCGGGACGCACCGGAGAAACGGGCCGTCGGTGATGAGCGCGACGCATCCGCCATGCCGGCCAGCGCAGAGGTCGGGTTGAGCATCTCGCGCATGCCAGACCGCCCACTTCGGGCCTTCGTAGCGGATGACAACAACATCACCCGGCACGATCTTGCCGCCGTAGATAGCGGAAATTGCGTCTTCCTCGCAGTCGAACACGCGTGCCGGACCTTCGTGCACCATCATTTCGGTGCAACTGCCGAACGCTTGACAACACAGCCGTTCTTTGCGATGTTGCCCCACAGAACAGCGATGCCGCCGGTCTGCGAATACGGATTCTCGAGCGGACGAACGACCTCGGGGTTCTTGTTGACAACGCCCTCGAGGTTCTCGCCGACCGTCTTGCCGGTGCAGGTGATGAGCGACAGGTCGAGGAAATCGCGCTTGGTCAGCTCCTTCATGATGGCCGGGAACGCCGCCTCCATCGGAAAGCTGCTCAATGTGGTGCGGCCTGCCGGAGCCAGATGGCAGATATTCGGCACCTTGCCGGACAGTTCGTTCAGGGTCTCAAGCTGCAGCGGAACGCCTGCCTCGTTTGCGATTGCCAGTAGGTGCAGAACCGAGTTGGTCGAGCAGCCGATCGCCATCTCGCAGGTCAGCGCGTTGCGGAATGCTGCCGGCGTGAGGATGTCGCGCGGCTTGATGTCCTTCTCGATCAGCTCCATGATCTTCATGCCGGCGTGCTTTGCCAGATGAATACGGGCAGCCGAAACCGCCGGGGTCGTGCCGTTGCCCGGCAGCGCCATGCCGATCGCTTCGGACAGGCAGTTCATCGAGTTTGCGGTGTACATACCCGCGCACGAGCCGCAGCCCGGCAGCGGGAATTGCACTCGGCCTCGTAGAACGTTGCCTCGTCCATCATGCCGGCCTTGTAGCGCCGACGGCCTCGAAGGTCTTGGAAAGAGATACCTCCTCACCGCCGAAATGGCCTGCCAGCATCGGACCGCCGGAAACCAGAATGGACGGAATGTTCAGACGAGCGGCCCATCAGCATGCCGGGCACGATCTTGTCGCAGTTCGGGATGAGCACCAGACCATCCAGCTGGTGTGCCTGCGCCAGCGTTTCCACGCTGTCCGCGATCAGCTCACGGCTTGCCAGCGAATATTTCATGCCGATGTGACCCATGGCAATGCCGTCGCATACGCCGATGGCCGGAACGAGCACCGGCGTACCGCCTGCCATGCGAACGCCTGCCTTTAACCGCATCCGCGATCTTATCGAGGTTGATATGGCCCGGGATGATCTCAGGAATATGCCGAAACCACACCGATGATCGGCTGCTTCATTTCCTCGTCGGTCATACCGCAGGCGCGCAGCAGCGAACGGTTCGGGCATGCGCTCGTCCTGCAGTGATGTTATCACTTCTTCTCACGGGGATTTTCCTCCTTTGAAAGCAGTCCAGCAGACTGCCTGATAGAAAAAAGGGCGGACGGGAAATCCGTCCGCCCGTTCGGGTAGTAAAATTTACGATTTTGCACCAATTTGCCTTTCCGTAACCGCAGCCGAACGGCTGCGGCATAAAAATTGCACGAAGTGCGCCGTAAAAACGCGGGGCGTGTACCTGCGTTTTTACACCGACCCAGCGCCGTGGGCGGCGTCATTCGTATCAAATCATGGTTTCTACGGAACCATGATTTGTATATTTTTGAAGCCCCCTATAAGAAATAGTCTCAAGCGGAGCGCGAGATTATTTCTTCAGCCAGCTCATCATGCCGCGCAGCTTGCCGGTCTTCTCGAGCTCGGTGTCTGCTTCCAGAGCACGGGTAGCGAGGAACTTGGCACGGCCGCCTGCACGGTTCTCCTGAATCCACTCGGTAGCGAAGGTACCGTCCTGGATCTCGCGCAGGATCTTCTTCATCTCCTTGCGGGTCTCCTCGGTGATGATGCGCTTGCCGGTGCGGTAATCGCCGTACTCAGCGGTGTCGGAGATGGAGTATCTCATCATCTTGAAGCCGCCCTTGTAGATCAGGTCAACGATCAGCTTCATCTCGTGAATGCACTCGAAGTATGCGTTCTGGGGTTCATAACCTGCTTCAACCAGCGTCTCAAATCCGGCTTTCATCAGCTCGCAAACGCCGCCGCACAGGGACAGCCTGCTCACCGAACAGGTCGGTCTCGGTCTCGGTCTTGAAGGTGGACTCGATGATGCCGGCACGGCCGCCGCCGATACCGCAAGCGTATGCCAGAGCGATGTCCATAGCCTTGCCGGAAGCGTCCTGATATACGCAAGCCAGATCCGGAACACCCTGACCCTCTTCGTATGTACGGCGAACGATGTGACCCGGCCCTTCGAGACCAATCATGATAACGTCAACGTCAGCCGGCGGAACGATCTGCTTGAAGTGGATGTTGAAGCCGTGAGCGAAAGCCAGTACGTTGCCCGGCTTCAGGTTCGGCTCGAATAACGTCCTTGTAGATGTCAGCCTGCTTCTCGTCCGGGGTCAGCATCATGATGATGTCGCCTGCTGCTGCAGCCTCAGCCGGAGTCATAACCTCCAGACCGTAGTCCTTGGCCTTCTTCTCGTGCTTGGAGCCCGGGCGCAGACCTACTACAACGTGTACACCAGGTCCCTTCAGGTTCATTGCGTGAGCATGACCCTGAGAACCAAAGCCGATGATTGCAACGGTCTTGCCGTCGAGTGAGACAGGTTGCAGTCTGCGTCATAAAACATCTTTACCATTTTTTATTTCCTCCCTAAAAATTTTATAAAGAGTCAATTATATGAATCAGCAGTCAGTAATCAGTGATTGCAAGGTGCTTTCTCCCCGGTTATGAAACATTTCTCCGGCGCGGCAGCGCAGCCCATTCCCAATTTCCAACTCCTAATTAACCAAAATTATTTTTCAATTGCCGTAACACCCGAACGGCTCATCTCGAGGATCTTAAAGTTCGAGATGACGTCGAGGAAGGCATCGATGCGGCTCGGCACTTCGGACAGCTCGATGATGATCTCGCTCTCCTGCGTATCGACCACGCGCGCGCGCCGTACAGGTCGCACAGCTGCCGAATATCATTTCGAACGCTCACGTCCGGCGTATGCAGCTTGACAAACACCAGCTCACTGCAGCAGGAGCTGTCTTCTTCGAGGTGTACAACGCATGACCTCTTCCAGCTTTGCCAGCTGCTTCATGATCTGCTCAAGCACCATATGGTCGCCCTGCACGATGATAGACATGCAGAAAACCTTCGGATCAGTCGTGGCCGAAACGGTCAGTGAGTCGATGTTGTAGCCGCGGCGGCCAAACAGGGCTGATACGCGGGCCAGAACACCGGCGTTGTTCTGTACGGTGACAGAAAGGATATACTTTTCCATAATTTCCTTCCTTATTCCCGTTACAAGATCGTCAACCGTGCCGCCTGCCGGGATCATCGGCAGGACGCGCTCGTCCTTGTCGATCTGTGCGTCGATCAGCACAGGACCGGTACGCTTCATCGCTTCCCGCAGCGCGTCGCGCAGCTCGGCGATATTGAAACACGGAAGCCGCGTGCGCCGAAGGCGTCGGCCAGCTTGACGTAATCTGTCTTGCGGTGCGGGTCGGTCTGCGAGTAGCGGCCGCCATAGAACATGGTCTGCCACTGGCGCACGTTGCCGAGCACGCGGTTATTCATGATGATCGTGATCACCGGCGGGTTATAGGAAACCGCGGTGCAGATCGTTAAGGTTCATGGGAACGAGCCGTCGCCCGTGATGTGGACAAACGTTCTGTCCGGAAGGCCACCTGTGCGCCGAGAGCCCGCGCCGTAGCCGAAGCCCATCGTACCCAGACCGCCGGACGTCAGGAACTGACGAAACCGTGCTGGTGCTGACTGCGCGCTCCAAAGCTGGTGCTGATGATGGTGTCCTCCGATGGGTCTCCTCCGCAACCGTGCGGAGCAGCTGGTGCGGATGGATAACGCTCTCATCGTCCTTCGGCACATAGTCGAGCTTTGTCTGCCATTCGGTAATCTGCGCGCGCCATGCGTCGTGCTTTTGCCTCCCTTGATATACGGCATAACCTTTTCGAGGAAGGTCTCCGCATCGGAAACAATGGCATAGTCAACGCCGATGTTCTTATTGATCTCCGCGTTGTCAATGTCAACGTGGATAACCTTCGCCGACGGTGCAAAAAACGCTTGGTATTGGTCGCAGCGCGATCGGAGAAGCGAGGCGCCGATGCGAAGACCAGCAGGTCACAACGCTCAACCGCCCATGCGGCGGAAACCATTACCGTGCATGCCGATCATGCCGAGGCTGAGCGGCTCGGTATCAGGATGCAGCCGATGGCCATCATGGTGTGCGCCGACGGAATATCCGCCTTGCGCTGCAGCTGCAGCAGCATGTCGCCTGCGTCAGAGGTTTCAACACCGCCGCCGTAATAGATCATCGGACGCTCGAGGCGGCGATCATATCCGCTACGGTCTGCAGCTCTTCGTCCGAAATCTCGTAGGTCTCGTTGATCTCAACCTTGCCCTTCGGGATAAACTCACACTTAGCGGCGGTAATATCCTTCGGATGTCGATCAGCACCGGACCCGGACGTCCGGAAGCGGCAATGCGGAACGCATCGCGCACGGTGTCCGCCAGATCCTTCCACATCGCGCACAACGAAATTGTGCTTGGTGATCGGCATGGTGATGCCGGCAATGTAAACCTCCTGAAAGGAATCACGGCCGATGAGGCTGGTGCCGACGTTGCCGGTGATGGCAACCATCGGGATGGAATCCATATACGCGGTAGCAATACCGGTTACGAGGTTGGTCGCACCCGGTCCGCTCGTTGCCAGGCAGACGCCTACCTTTGCCGGTCGCACGGGCGTAGCCGTCCGCTGCGTGTGCTGCGCCCTGTTCGTGCGCGGTCAGAATATGTCGAATGCGGTCGCTGTTTTTGTAAAGTGCGTCATAGATGTTCAAAAACCGCACCGCCGGGATAACCGAAAAATGGTATCAACTCCCCTGCTCTACAAGTGCGTCGATCAGAATCTCTGCGCCGTTCTTTACCATTGCGAATCCGCCTCCTTTCTCTCATTTCAACATAGCATACATACTTATGCAGCAGCCGGATAACGATTGCCGCAAGATACCGTATAAACAAAAAAAGCCCTTGTCTCACAAAGAGACAAAGACCAAAAAACTCTGCGGTACCACTCTTTTTTGCCACACTGCCCTGTACGGCGGCATGACCACTCACCCGATCGTTTAACGCAGATCATGCGGGATAGCCACACTGAACCCTGTTTCATTTCATTTCAGCAATCCGGCTCCCGGAGGACTTTCGCACTTTCCGTTTCCCCACTGTCTTACACCAGCCGACAGCTCTCTCTATCATGGGTTCGGGACGCTACTTTTTCCGTTCGCAGCCTGTATCTTTTTGAATGTTGTTTATATTATAAAGGCGTTTTCTCAGAATGTCAACGTCTTTCCGACTGCAAATATGCGAAAACTGTCGTGCATATTTCTTTGTTTTTTCGCCATACTACACAATGCCAAACATGTACAGTTTTACCCGGCAAACTGTGCGATTTTCACAAACGAAGGAGGTGCAGTCGTATGGCAGTGCCGTCGCTGCGCACGCTAATTTTATACTGCGCGGTCATCTGCGCCGTGCGGCCTGATGGGGAAACGGCAGATCGGCGAGCTGGACCCGTCCGGAGCTGGTCGTTACCATTCTGCAGATCCGATCTGGCGGCTGTGCCCATGCAGGATTTAGGATTCCGCTGCTCTCCGGTCTGGTGCGATCGCCACGCTCGTGGTGCTCGAGATTTTCAGCTCGCCGCACTCAAAAAAGCCGCAGATTCCGGCGGCTGCTGAACGGTCATCATCATCCGCAGGGGACAGCTCGATATTGACAAGCTGCGGCAAATGCGGCTGACGACCGACGAGGTGATAGAAAACTCCGCAAGCAGAATGTTGCAGCCGTGTCCGATGTGAAATACGGCGTCATCGAACCGGGACGGCACGCTGACGGTTATCCTCAACAGCCGCAGCAGCCGGTCACGGCGGAAATGCTCGGCATTACGCCCAAAGATACCGGTCTGCCGCTCGTTGTCGTGTCGGACGGCAAGATGGTTCCGCTGCTCGAGCTGCTGCACCTCTCCCCCTGCGGATATCGAGCGGCGGCTGAAAAACAGAGTATCGCGGTCGAGATGTGTTCTGATGACGCTCGACGACTGCGGCAACACGTTCCTGCAGAAAAAGGAGGGCCGTGCATGAAGCGATTGCTGACGGCTGCCGTGCTGTGTGCCGTGCTCATCCTCGGCAGTGTATGGAGCGTAAAGCCGTGGATAACACGGCACAGGCGGTCGCCCTCGACGTAGAGAACGACCGCCTGAATGAAGCGCGACATGGGACGCAGCACAGACCCTGCTCGGCGCTCTGCTGCTGCACAGCGAGATTGATCAGGCTGACCGGTTGTTCGACCGCGTGCTTGCCGCACAGCAAAACGGCTTGACGGACGAATTTTCTTGACCGCGCGCAGAGCTGCTCGCTCAGCTGAGGCATTTGCCGGAGGTGCAGCGTCCGACGCTTAAAATCTGTTTAAGGCAACACCGCACAATTAAAAGGCTCCTTATGCGGCGCTTTGCCGCGGCTCCTTTGTGTCCTGACTTTGGCTTCGGTTCCTTGCGCGAGTTCCGTCCGCGCGTGCCGAAGTTTCACGGTAATACATCAAGTATTACCGCAAAACTGCGCCTCGTCAGTACGCAAAATTTGCTCGCAAATCGCTCTTGTTCAATTATGCGGTATTCCCTTAACGGTATTCACGCACCTGCACGGACAGACCGTCCGGATCGTAAACGTAGAAATAGCGCGCGTCCGGGTCCGGCTGATATCGGACGGATTCATGCCGTGCAGGACGGCACGCTCATGCGCGCTGGCGATATCCTCCGTACCGAAGCAGAAACATACCGGATGCCTTGACGGTCTCGCCTCCGGCATACCGATCAGCTCCAGCTGGTTTCGCCGTTGGCGTTCTGCAGGTAAGCAATGCTGCCGCCGTTCGCGGAGAACTGCGTGTGGATCTTCAGCTCGGTGAGCGTCTGATAAAAAATGCAGCGATTTCTCGAAATCGCGCACGCGGAGCGCTAAATGGTGGATGCATAGCAGGCACCTCGTTTCGTTGTTTGTTTTATTGTATAAAACTCTGCGACAGGCTGTCAATAGGAAAGTTTCTGCTGAAATGGTGATTTGTTGCTTACGAAGCAAGGGAATCCTTGCCCGTCAGGGCACAAGAGGTAGACAACCTGCGGTTTTCCACCCTCTTGTGGATCACCCCTTTTCGCCAGAGGGTCTGACGCAGATTGCCGACATGTGACCGCTGCGAAATAGGGGAACGGCAGTCGGGTTACCTCAGCGTGTCTTTCTCCGCCTTTTCGCAGTTCACAGATAGCGTACTACTACACAGGTGGTTTACTCTCCGCAGGCGCAACATAACAGTGTTGCGCAACTCGTTAGTTTGGTGTTTACGGAAGGCACCTGCGAATTTAAATTTGATACCATTTACTTCGTAGGCCCTGTCTATCGTTCGCAAACCCGCTAACGAATCGTGCGGCACTGTTATGTCACCCAGCAGCGCAAAAGTAGCCGGTCTGTGTAGCAGTAATGTATCTGACACTGCGAATAGGTCGAGAAAGGCACGGAAAAAAAATCCTCTGCCGTTCCCCTGTTTCGCAGCGGTCACATGTCGGCAATCTGCGCCAGACTAACTGACAAGGGGAAAGGTAGGAAGTTCGGGAAACCGCAGGTGTCCCTTCCTGCCCTGCGGCGGGCGCCGCACTCCGCGCTCCGCTGCAGAGCGGCCCCCCGCTGAGGTTCAGCGGAAAACTCTCCGCCCCGTCAGGACGAACCCGCCTGCGGCAGTTCGCGTGCCCCGCTCAATCTTGTGCCGAAAAAGGCGCCGCCCGGATAGGGGCGTATTGCTAACGCAACTCTGTGCCCCAGTCATCCGGTGTAGGAAAAGGAGCCGTCCGACGACTCCCCATCTCCCCGGGCAAGCAGTAAAATTCCCTTTCTTGACATTCCGCAATCACCGACTACAATATTACTTAAAACGAAGTAATTAGGCGAGGTGATTTCATGGATACCGGGCGGCTTATCAACAAGCTATCCAACTGCCTGCGCCGCCGGTCGGCGGAAACGCAAAAGCGAATTCACATCAGCGGCACCAAAGGCCAGATACTCAACTATATTTTAATAGAAAGCCAAAAGCGACCGCTTGTACAGCGCGACGTCGAACAGGACATTCGGCCTGCGGCCTTCCACCGCAACCGAAATGCTGCAGACCCCTGCAGGCTGCCGATCTCATCCGCCGCGAACCCGATCCTGCGGACGCACGGCGCAAGTGCATTGTCTGCACTGAAAAAGCCGAAGCCTTTCCGTCCTGCCTGCCTGCAGGAGATTACGGAGACCGAAGGCATGCTGCCTGCGGCATCTCGCCCGAGGAGCGGGACATTTATGGCGGATCGGGCTGAAAATGCTTTCAAATTTGAAAAAACGATTAACCATTACCGCAGGGCGGGCTGTCCTGCCGCTTCGATGGAAACAATCGTTAGCCTTCCAAAGTAAGGAACGTGAACAATTTGATACGATACTCGGCAAAGCGCCGATACCGTGCAGTAGCCGCAATGGCGATTCCGAGCGTCATCAGCAGCCTTTGTCACCGTGGTGCCAACATGGTGACACCTTTTTCGTCGGACAGACCGGGCGATGCCCTGCAGGTAGCCGCCGTCAGCCTGACCTAACCCGACATCCTGCTGATGGCGTTCGCCAACATAAATGGCATGGGCGGCAGTGTGATATCTCGGTCGCGCAAGAGAACAATCAAAAAGCGTGAAGAAAATCTCCTCGTTCATCTCATGGGCGAGTTTTGGTCGTCGGCGCAGCATTTGCCGTTGTGTACTGCTGTGCTTCACTGCGCCGCCCATCCTGCACCTGTTCGGCGCGGACGCAAGCACATTTGAGCTGCCCGCGGCTGCCCGGTTTACATCGCGTTCGGCGCACCGTTCGTCATGGTCGGTTTCGGCAGCCAGCGCGTCGTTGTCAGCGGAAGGCGCAGAGCAAGTGAGCGCCATGACGGTGCGGGCAGCGATCTGGCACGATTGCCAGGAACATCGTGCCTCCGACCCTGGTTTGTCGTCCGGTCTGGGACAGGGCGGCGGCAGCCATTGCAACCATCCATCGGCAATATGTTTGCAGCGCTGTACTACCTCTGCAAAGCGCGAGCCGTGTAAGCTTGCGCCGGAGCGACGCGCACGGCACGCACAGCCGTGCGCGTGTGCTGCCGAGCTTTCCTGACCGCCATTTTCTCCGCGCGCCGATGTGTTTCGAACCATTGTGCTCGCCAACGCCTGATTTCTGAATGCACGCGCCTGCTGCGGCGATCGTGGCATCTCGTGTTCAAAGCGAATGTGTTCACCTTTCTGCAATGGGCTTGTGCCGGTGTACAGCCGATTTTCGGTTACAGTTACGGTGCGGGTGATATCCAACGTTTTACCGATACCGAGCGTTTTACTGCTGTGCTGCTTTTTATTGTCGGATTGGCGGCAACTGCGCCTCTTTTCTTCCTGCGCAAGCCGATCATCGGCTCCAGTTCGTGGACGACAGCGGCGTTATTACATACGGCGTGCAGATGCTGATCGCCTACATGCTCCCGGCCCGTTCATCGGTTTCTGTTCGTCAATATGAACTGTATGGCGTAGGTCGGACGCGCGCCCTTCCGGCTACCAAAGGTCTATGGCGGCAGGGCTCCGCTGCTCATTCCCCCTGCTGTATCTCCTGAATGCGGTTTTCGGTCTGAATGGTGCAGTTTCGGACAGTCCATCACAGATTATGTCACTATTGCGCTAAGTCGTGTGTTTGAGAAGGATCGCTGGCACGGATTGGGAGCAGCAAATTTAATAGGAAACCATACAACAAAAGAGGTCTGTGCAGAGCATGTAAATTGAACGAAGTATTAACA
>VOFC01006788.1_pt1 | contig 27081 bp, 37 predicted proteins | sample 5384161 | NCBI WGS metagenome assembly VOFC01 (sample SAMN12384722, study PRJNA508395) | human gut metagenome | isolation source: healthy gut B | host: Homo sapiens | reverse complement strand
CTGCCAGAAATGCAAAATCCACAAATTCATTAACGGAATAAAAGATCACCATAAAAAGAATCGTTCCGATCAGGTTAAAATACAGATGCACGATTGCCGCACGCTTTGCATTTTCTTTGCACCGATCGCAGAAAGAATTGCGGTGATACAGGTTCCGATATTCTGTCCCATGATGATCGGGATCGGTGTCGCATAGCTGACTGCACCGGTTTTACAAAGTGCCTGCAAAATACCGACAGATGCAGATGAGCTCTGGATCACAGCTGTCAGGATCGTTCCTGCCAGAAGACCAAGCACCGGATTGGAAAATTTTGTCAGCATTCCGGTAAATGCCGGTACATCAGCAAGTGGTTTCACTGCTTCCGACATGGCATCCATACCATACATCAGCACTGCAAAGCCGATCAGGATCGTTCCGATATTATGTTTTTCTCTTTCTTGGAAAAAAGCAGCATACAGACACCAACCAGTGCCAGAACCGGCGAAAACGAGGTTGGTTTTTAACAGCTGTATAAAGAAATTACTGCTCTCGATACCACTCAGACTTAAGATCCACGAGGTTACGGTTGTACCGATATTGGCACCCATGATAATGCCAACTGCCTGGGAAAGCTTCATAATACCGGAGTTTACAAAACCGACAACCATGACGGTCGTGGCAGAAGAACTCTGGATCAGTGCTGTCACGCCCGCGCCAAGTGCAACGGCTTTGATCGGGTTATTGGTCATGCGTTCCAGGATTTTTCCAGTCTGCCTCCGGATACGCTCGATAATCCCTCTCCCAGCAGGTGCATTCCGTATAAAAAAAACAGGGCAAGTCCACCTACCATTGATAATATTCCGAAAAAGTCCATAATAGCCTCCTCTTATGCTATAAATAGGTTTCCACGGAATTATTTTTATAATACAATTCTCAATAACACCACAGGAATTTATATATTTTACTTACATTTTACATTCGGAAAATGCGTCATGGTAATAAGGATTGTTTTATATACAGGAAGAGTCCACTCAAATATTAGAGGGTATTTCTACATGTTTATGTGTTTCAGATATATGAATGAAATAAGAATAAATACAAAAAAAATCCCGAGGCTGATAGATACACGCAATCACGTTTGCCTACCCTGCGATTTGCGGAGCATTTGCTGCGCAAATCTCGGTCGGCTACACTATCGATTGCTTAGTATCTATCAGCCCCGGGATTTAATTGGTTCATTTATTTGCTAATGATCCTATACGAACTCTTTTACTTTCTTGTAGACACCTTCAGCATCTAAGCCGTATTTTGCAACAAGCGCTGCTGCAGGGCCGGATTCGCCGAATCTGTCATACATACCGATCTTGCAAACCTTTGTCGGAGCCTTCTCGCTGAGTACGTCGCAGACCGCGCTGCCAAGACCGCCGATCACGGAGTGCTCTTCCACGGTAACAACTTTGCCTGTCTTCTTTGCGGAAGCAAGTACAAGCTCTTCATCCAGTGGTTTGATCGTATGAATATTGATAACTTCTGCGTCGATACCGTCTGCTGCCAGCTTTTCTGCTGCACCGAGTGCGGAATCTACACAAATACCTGTTGCGATGATCGTTACATCCTTGCCTTCTTTTAAGACAACACCCTTACCTATCTCAAACTTGTAATCCGGTTTGTCATTGATGACCGGAACTGCTGCACGACCGAAACGAAGGTAAACAGGACCGTTCATTTCCAGTGCTGCACGAACTGCTGCTTTAGCTTCCACATCATCGGAAGGAACAATAACTGTCATGCCCGGAATGGTACGCATCAGAGCGATATCTTCATTACACTGATGGGTTGCACCATCTTCTCCGACTGTAATACCGGCGTGTGTTGCACCGATCTTTACATTCAGATGCGGATAACCGATCGAGTTACGAACCTGTTCAAAAGTTTCTTCCTGCTGCAAACATAGCAAAGGAAGAGATGAATGGGATCTTACCGCAGGTAGCAAGTCCTGCTGCGATTCCTGTCATATTACATTCTGCAATACCGCAATCGATGTGACGATCCGGATATGCTTTTTGAAAATACCTGTTTTTGTAGCACCTGCAAGGTCTGCGTCAAGAACAACTAACTGTGGGAAGTCTTCTGCGCAGTCAACAAGTGCGTTACCATAGCTTTCTCTGGTTGCAATTTTCTTTACATCTGCCATTATACTTCACCTGCTTTCTCTAACTGCTCATCAATCTTTTTCAGATCTGCCATTGCGATTTCGTATTCTTCATCATTTGGTGCCTTGCCATGCCAGCCTGCCTGACCTTCCATGAAGGAGACGCCTTTTCCTTTGACTGTATGCATGATGATCGCTGTAGGCATACCCTTTGTTTCTCTTGCTTTCTGCATAGCAGCACGGATCTCATCGAAATTATGACCGTCAATGTTGATCGCCTGGAAATTGAATGCTTCAAACTTCTTATCGATCGGATATACGGAACATACATCTTCTACCTTACCGTCGATCTGCAGACCATTGTTATCCACGATCACAACAAGGTTGTCAAGCTTTCTGGCGCCTGCGAACATAGCAGCTTCCCATACCTGACCTTCCTGGATCTCGCCGTCTCCAAGCAGTGTGTATACACGGTAGTCTTTGTTATCAAGCTTTCCGGCAAGTGCCATACCGACTGCTGCGGAAATGCCCTGTCCAAGAGAACCTGAGCTCATGTCAACACCCGGTGTTTCCTGCATACAGGGATGTCCCTGCAGGTAAGAACCAAGGTGACGCAGTGTCTTTAAATCTTCTACCGGGAAATATCCTCTGTTTGCAAGTGCTGCATAATAGCCCGGTGCTGTATGACCCTTTGATAATACGAAGCGGTCTCTGTCTTCCTTCTTCGGATTCTTTGGATCAATATTCATTTCTTCAAAGTAAAGGTATGTAAACATATCTGCTGCAGATAAAGATCCGCCCGGATGACCTGCTTTAGCACTGTGTACACTTGTGACGATACCTTTACGAACTTCGTTTGCCATTTTCTGAAGCTCTAAATTTGTCATGTGTTTTCTCCTTTTCCTTCCTTTATGGTCGAGAAATATAATCCTCCTTAAGATGTGCAGACATACTGTTATCTGCTGCCCTTTACCATATGATAGCAACCGATCGCATATATGACCGGTTGCTACCCTTATAAACATTTTGATTGTACCATTCCTTAAGCCTACGGTCAAAGTATTTTAGCCTGACCTGCTTCAGATCACCTTATGCAAATGGATTTTCTGTCGGATATCTTACACCCTTAGGCTGGTTGTATCCGATCTCATCTACATCTACACCGATGTACTTGAATACTTCATAAATTGCTTTTCCGTAGTGTCCGAAAGCAACTGCTCCATGATGCGGGAAGTTCTTCTCGATCAATACATGACGGTAGAATCTCCCATTTCAGGAATTGCGAATACACCGATCGCACCGAAGGATTTTGTTGCAACAGGAAGTACTTCACCGTTTGCAATGTAAGCACGAAGGATATTGTCTGATGTTGACTGCAGACGGAAGAATGTGATATCGCCAGGAACGATATCGCCTTCAAGTGTTCCCTGTGTTACTTCTTCCGGAAGGCTTCTTGCCATGATCTTCTGATATTTCATAGAGCATGCAGATAACTTCTTTGTATTTGTATTTCCGCAATGGAAGCCCATGAATGTATCTTTATGTGTGTAATCAAATTTACCCTTGATAGACTCTTCGTACATATCTGCCGGTACAGAGTTGTTGATATCAAGCAGAGTTACGGTATCTGCGCTGACGCAGGTAACCGATAAACTCTGACAGCACCGTAGATATCTACTTCGCAGGATACGGGGATGCCCATACCGGTGAGACGGCTGTTCACATAGCAGGGTACGAAACCAAACTGGGTCTGGAATGCAGGCCAACATTTTCCGGCGATGGCTACATACTTACGATATCCTCTGTGCTCCTCTACCCAGTCAAGTAATGTCAGCTCATACTGTGCAGCTTAGGCAGGATTTCAGGCTTTTTATTGCCACCGCCAAGCTCTGCTTCCATTTCTTTTACCTTAGCCGGGATTCTCTCATCTCCGTCATGCTTTTTGAAAGCTTCGAACAGATCAAGCTCGGAATTCTCCTCGATCTCCACGCCCAGATTATACAGCTGCTTGATCGGTGCGTTACAAGCCAGGAAATTTAGTGGTCTGGGACCAAAGCTGATGATCTTTAAGTTTGCAAGTGCATCTACTGTACGTGCGATCGGAACAAATTCATGGATCATATCTGCACATTCTTCTGCAGTTCCGACAGGATACTCAGGAATATATGCCTTGATATTACGAAGCTTTAAGTTGTAGCTTGCATTTAACATACCACAGTATGCATCACCACGACCATCCATCAGGTCAGCCTGTGATTCCTCTGCTGCTGCTACAAACATCTTAGGGCCGTCAAAATGCTTAGCCAGTAAGGTTTCTGCAATTTCCGGGCCGAAATTACCCAGATATACGCACAGCGCATTGCAGCCTGCTTGCTTGATATCCTCCAGAGCCTGTACCATATGGATCTCGCTCTCTACAATACAGACCGGACATTCATAGATCTGAGAAGCGTCATATTTCTTTGTGTAAGCCTCTACCAGGGCTTTTCTTCTGTTTACGGAAAGTGATTCCGGGAAGCAGTCACGGGAAACTGCTACGATACCAATTTTTACATCAGGTGCATTGTACATATTTTTTTCCTCCATTTTCTTTCATACTTAAGATTCATTTTATTTTCTTTATTTCAACAGGTTTTGACCTGTTTATCAATCGCTTATTCGTTGATGTTTAAGTTCTTTCCGACCAGTCCGATGAAAGCTGCCGGATCCTGACCGCCGCCTTCTGCATGTGCGATCAGCCATTTGTTCTTTGCTGTGATGAGACTTATCCTCACCATCCTTATGGGTGCTTCGTCAAGATCGGCTCATTTGTGCCCTTTGGCAGAACAACCGTTACCTTGAAGCCTTCATTCATTATTGAGATCACATGGTGCATAGTGAAGCGTTGTACCATAAATCTCAACTGCTGTTCCTTTCGGGATCTTGAATGCTTCCATCAGGGATGTATCATAGGTAAATCATCTGTGATATCCTGCTCGGAGCCTAAGATCAGCACTGCATCTGTTGCAGCTACATTGATCTCTGAGCTTCTGTGGTATTCTACCGCATTCAACAGTACGTTATGACCGTTGCAGTAACCGATCTGGATCGGAAGCTCACCGTAAGTCACCTTCTGAAGCTCCTGCATCACAGGAAGTGCTTCCAGCTCCGGAACAGAGGCAACATACTCTACGCCATCCGGAGAGGTGTGCTCTGCATTGCTTCCACAAGGCCTGTAAAATCAACATTTTTTACGATTCGTCCATACTTTTTAAAACGTGCGTCTGTAACATCTAAAATCTGCATTGGTTTGTCCTCCTTTTATCACATTATTTTGTAATGATATCGAAAAGTGGTTTGCAGGCAGGATAAATTTCCCTGAACTGCTGGTACTTTTCTTCATATTTTGCAACAAGCGCCGGATCAGGCTCTACCGTATCGACAACCTTTACGATCTTTGCTGCTGCATCTTCCACGGAAGCGAATTCCCCGTTTGCAACAGCAGCAAGCATTGCACCGCCGAGCGCAGGTCCTTCTTCACTTTCGATGACATCTACTTTTAAGTTCATGATATTGGCGATCATCTTCTTCCACAGCGGGCTCTTTGCACCACCACCGCAGATCTTTGTACGCTTAATGTCAATACCAAGGCTTCTTGCAACTTCTAAGGAATCACGCAGTGCAAAGGCAACGCCCTCTAAAACTGCCTGTGTCATATCTTCTCTTGTGGTATCCATTGTCATACCGATAAAAGTGCCTCTTGCATTCGGATTATTGTGCGGAGAACGCTCACCCATTAAATAAGGAAGGAAGAATACATGGTTTTCACCAAGCTTTGTGATGCCCTTCTGTTCTGCCGGATAATCCTTTGTACGGATGATCTCATCCATCCACCATTTATTACAGCTTGCTGCGGAAAGCATACAGCCCATCAGATGATAATGTCCGTCTGCGTGTGCAAATGCGTGCAGCGCATTGTTCTTATCTACACCGAATTTTTCAGAGGAGATAAAGATCGTGCCACTTGTACCAAGTGAAATATTGCACATTCCGTCTCCGACTGTTCCTGTACCGACTGCTGCAGCTGCGTTATCACCTGCGCCTGCAACTACCTTACAGCTTTCCGGAATACCGAGCTCTTTTGCGATTTCCGGTAAAACAGTTCCGACTGTCTCATAAGATTCATAGATCTTGGCAAGCTGTTCTTCTTTCACGCCGCAGATCTCGCACATTTCCTTGGACCAGCATCTGTTCTTTACATCAAAGAGCAGCATGCCTGATGCATCGGAAACATCTGTGCAATGTACGCCTGAAAGCTTATATGCGATATAATCCTTTGGCAGCATGATCTTTTCGATCTTAGCAAAATTCTCAGGTTCTTTATTTTTCACCCATAAGATCTTTGGTGCTGTAAAACCTGTGAAGGAAATATTGGCTGTGTACTGAGAAAGCTTATCCTTTCCGATCACATTATTTAAGTAATCACATTCCTCTGTTGTTCTGCCGTCATTCCAGAGGATCGCCGGACGGATCACATTGTCATCCTTATCCAATATAACAAGTCCGTGCATCTGACCGCCAAAGCTGATGCCTGCAACCTGTGATTTATCAGCATCTTTGATCAGTTCCCTGATGCCTGCCATAACCTGCTCATACCAATCCTCAGGCTTCTGTTCACTCCAGCCCGGATGTGGAAAATAAAGCGGATATTCTTTTGATACAATATTCCGGATCTTACCTTCTCCATCCATCAACAGCAGTTTTACTGCGGATGTTCCTAAATCTACCCCGATATATAACATATCCATCCTCCTGTTTTATTTTCTTAATTTACGTCTTTTATCTTCGTTACACGAGCCTCAATCACAAATACCGTGCTTTCTTGTGCCCGTGCACACTTATACTATAATATGCCCGTTTCAAAAATGCAATATCTAGTTGAAAAATAATTTCATTTCGTCATTCTAACCAATGATTTTCCCTGTATTCTCATTTTCTGGCGTTCTCTTTTGTTACTTTTTTATAAATTATGTGCACGTATCACATTATGGCACATATTTCATTGACATTGTATGTCGAGTATGTTAGTTTTTAAAGAAGAAGGGCACTTTTATGCTTTGTCCGTGAAAGGAGATCGTTATGGCAACGATTAAGGAAATCGCCGATCTTGCAGGCGTATCGCGCGGTACGGTAGACCGTGTTTTAAATAAAAGAGGCTCTGTAAACCCACAGACCGCACAGAAAATCATGGAGATCGTACATGCGCTCGACTACAAACCAAATCGTGCAGGTCTTGTGCTTGCTGCGCAGAAGAAGAACTTAAAGCTTGGTGTGATCTTATTCGGAGAGGGCAATCCGTTCTTTGATGAAGTAACTGCCGGAGTCCACCAGAAAGAAGAAGATCTCGCCTGCTACAACTGTACGGTACAGATCAAACGTGTCAATGTTGACACACTCGAGCAGCTTCAGGCAATTGACGAATTTGTAAAGGAAGGCATCAATGGCATTGCCATTTCGCCAACCAACGATCCGCGCCTTGCCAGACGTATCGACGAGCTGTTTGAGCAGGGAATTCCTGTTGTTGCCCTGAATACGGATATCAAAAACTGTAAGCGTATCGCTTTTGTCGGCAGTAACTATTACCAGTCCGGCGCTACGGCTGCAGGTCTGATGCGTCTGATGGCAAAAAACGAGTCCACAAAAATCGGTATTGTTACCGGTTCCGAAGAGATTCTGTGCCATACGGAACGGATTGCCGGCTTTACAAATGCGATCCAGTCTTATCCGAATATCGATATTGTTGCAACGATCACAAATGATGATGATGATTTTGTCAGTTATGACCGGACAACCCAGCTTCTGAAGGAGCACCCGGAGATCAATGCCCTTTTCTTTGCTGCTGCAGGTGTATACGGTGGCTGTCGCGCAGCACTTGCCATGTGTGGTCAGAAAAAGGATATGACGATCATTACTTTTGATAAGGTTGCCACTACCAAAGAAATGGTCGCAAAGGATGTGATCTCCGCCACGATCTGCCAGGAACCGCTTGTACAGGGCAGCAAACCGCTCGACATCCTGTTTTCTTATCTGGCAACAGGAGATCTGCCTAAGTCGGAGTATAATTACACGGCGGTAGATATCCGGATCAAGGAAAATATGGATTAAAGTCCGATGCATTGACATCCTTTTAAAAATTAGATATACTTAAACGAACCGTGCAGCCGGGGCAGTAGCGGCGCCCTGTACCTACAATCCGCTCTAGTAGGGGTGATGGCCGGCAGAGGGTTTTGGCTTTCATAGCTGCCCTTAATAAGTGGCGATGACGTCCGGGTCTTGCGCAACAGGAATCTGCGAACCGTGTCAGGTCGGAGACGAAGCAGCACTAAGCAGAAGCTCCTGTGTGCCGTGAGGGTGCCTGGGCCGAGTTAACTGTTAAGGTAACGTATGGGGGTTTCGCTCGAAGCAGGTCGCACGGTTCTTGTAGTTAGGGAAACCGCGAAGCGGTGGGACCCTGACTACCTTGTGCAGCCCATTCGAGCAAAGCCAGAATTTAATTGCTGCACATCCCGTGCGCCCGCCAGCGTAGAACGTAGAAAGAAGACTTACCATGCATATACAAAAAGCAACCGCTGCAGATCTTCCAAAGGCAATGCAGTGCTATGAAGAAATTATTGATAAAACACCGGGTATCGAACACCTTGCCATGTGGCGGAAGGGACAGCATCCGACCGAAGAAACCATCTTATCCTACATAAACAAAGGCGAATTTTATATTCTTTGGGATCACGAAACCATCGCCGGTATGATGGCTCTTGCAAATGGCATCAGCGAAACTTACCGGACCGTAAACTGGATTACAAAAGCCACAGATACAGAAGCTGCCGAGCTGCACGTCCTTGGTGTAAGCTCCGGACTATCAGGGAAAGGGCATTGCCAGGCAGCTGATCCACGAAGCACTCTGCTTATGCAAAGAAAACGGCAAAAAAGTATTGCGCCTTGATGTGATCGGAACCAATACTGTAGCCAAAAAGCTCTATCCTTCTCAAGGCTTTGTATTTTGTGATACCGGTCATCTGTCTATCCGTGGCTATGAGGATATGGAATTCCTGTTTTATGAACAGAAGATTAAGTAAGTGATCACTCTTCCTTCTGCCCATAGTACGCATTCGCACCGTGTTTCCGATAGTAATGCTTATCCTGTAATTCCTGGGGTGCAGGCATATTCTTTGGATTAATCTGTTCACAGTAAGCAGCCATCTTGGCAACCTGCTCCAGAACGACTGCATTATGAACTGCATCCTCCGCATTCCTGCCCCACGTAAATGGACCATGGTTTTTACAAAGAACAGCAGGTGTTGCATTATAATCCAGCCCTCTTGCCTTAAACTCCTCTGTTATCAAAATACCCGTATTGGTTTCATAGGCTTCCTCTATTTCGTCTTTTGTCAGATTCCGGACACAAGGTACTTCCCCATACAGATAATCTGCATGCGTTGTACCATAGCACGGAATGCCTCTGCCTGACTGCGCCCAGCTTGTTGCCCATGTGGAGTGCGTATGTACAACACCGCCGATTTCGGGAATTCCCGGTACAGGATACGATGTGTTTCTGTATCGGAAGAAGGATTGTATCTTCCTTCCACCTTATTTCCGTCCAGATCAACTACAACCATATCCTCCGGTTTTAATTTATCATAATCCACACCACTTGGTTTAATAACGAAAAGTCCTGACTCTCTGTCAATACCGCTTACATTGCCCCATGTGAAAATAACAAGTCCATATTTGGGAAGAAGCATATTTGCTTCATATACTTCCTGTTTCATCTTCTCCAGCATAAATCATCTCTCCTTGCTTCCTATATTCTCTGCAATCCTAATCCCCGTCAGGCTGGATTTGCAGATTATTCCGTCAATGTATCTACTGCTGCTTTTTCAATTACTATGCCCTTCTTGTACTGCTCAATAAAGGTTTCAAATCCTTGCACATCCTTTGGATCCGGATTCATGGTTGTACCCTGATCACCCGCAAATACTTTATCAGCCAAAAAATCTTCCAAAGTTTCTGTTTCCTGTTTCTGCAGCATATATGCAGCCAGAAGTGCCATGCCCCATGGACCGCCTTCACCCGCGGTTTTCATGACTGTTACCGGTGCATTGATCGCAGCAGCCAGGTAACCTTGTCCGACACATGCAGTTTTGAAAAATCCACCATGTCCGTAAATCCTGTCAACTTCCACTTTTTCTTCCTTCAGCAGAATATCCATTCCAACCTTTAACGCACCAAGTGCGGTATATAAATGGGATTTCATAAAATTCGGTAACGTAAATCTGCTTTCCGGGAAACGTACAAACAATGGTCTGCCTTCCGGAACATTTGTAATATTTTCGCCCGATAAATAACCATAAGGCAGCAATCCGCCGCAATCCTTATCTCCTTCCAGCGAAGCCATAAATAAGGTGGTGTACAGCTTGTTTGTATCAGGCTTTACTCCAAATCTTTCCAAAGCGTCCCTGATAAGAGAAATCCATGCATTCACATCAGAAGTACAGTTATTTGCGTGTACCATCGCAACCAGACTGCCATCCGGTGTTGTGACAAGATCGATCTGCGGATACACCTTCTCAAGTGCCTTTTCCAGAACAACCATTCCAAATATAGAAGTACCTGCAGATACATTTCCGGTTCGCTGCCTGACACTGTTTGTAGCAACCATACCTGTTCCCGCATCACCCTCTGGCGGACAAAGCGGTATTCCTGCCTCCAATTGTCCGGAAACATCCAAAAGACGCGCTCCTTCCTCTGTCAATACACCGGCATTTTCTCCTGCCAGAAGAACCTTGGGTAAAATCTGTTCCAGTGTCCACGGAAGATTCCTATCGGCGATCAGCGCATCAAAGATCTGCAGCTTCTCAGCATCATAATTTTTCTTTTCCATGTCAATCGGGAACATACCGGAAGCATCGCCGATACCAAGTACCTTCTCGCCTGTCAGCTTCCAGTGTACGTAACCTGCAAGTGTTGTAAAAAAGGCAATTTTATCAATATGCGATTCTTCTTTTAAAATTGCCTGATACAAATGGGCAATGCTCCATCTCTGCGGAATATTATACCTGAACTTTTCTGTCAATATTTCCGCTGCCTGCTGTGTAATACCATTTCGCCACGTACGGAACGGTACTAAGAGTTCTCCCTCCTGATCAAATGCCATATAACCATGCATCATAGCACTGAAGCCAATAGAAGCTACCTTTTTCAGAGAAACTCCATACTGCTTCTGTACATCTGCTGCCAGATTTTGATAGCTGTCCTGTAAACCTGTCCAGATATCATCCAATGTATAGGTCCAGATACCATCCTCCAAACGGTTTTCCCAGACATGATCACCTGACGCGATCGGTTTATACGTTTCATCTATCAATACGGCTTTGATCCTGGTAGAACCAAATTCAATGCCAAGTACGGCTTTGCCATTTTCAATTGTTTTTTAGAATTCTCCATTCTCATTCCCATTCCTTTCCTGATCAATCACCTTGCTCAGATCCATAGAACTGTCATAATAGGTTTCATCTATATACTGCATCTTTTTCAACCTGTTCGCCCTTTTCCAGCCGCCGGATCACTTCTTCTACTTTCGGTGCAAGCAGGGGGTTACACTCAAAGTCTGCATTGATCTTTCCATTTTGCATGGCAATCAGTGCTGCCTGCACCGCATCAAATGAAATAATACAGATGTCCCCATCAGGGCCACATGTTTTTCCTACCTGTTCAATCGCATCAATGGCACCAAATGTCATATTGTCATTTTCACTAATCACAACATCTATATCTTCATACAGGCGAAGAAAATCCTCCATAACTTCCTTACCCTTCGCCTGTGTAAAATCTGCCGGTCTGCTCTCCAGAAGATTCCACTCCGGATGCTGCCTGCAGACAGCTTCAAAACCTTTCGTTCTGCCAATCTGTGCAGTTGATCCAAGTGTTCCTGCAGTGCTACAATATTCACTGTGTCTTCCATTCCCTGCTGTTTCAGATAATCTGCCAGCCATTTACCGGCATTTTCTCCTTCTTCCTGAAAGTTGCTTCCCTACCCAACAGGTATAAAGACTATCATCCTCAAGTTCTACAGAACGATCTGATAAAATAACAGGAATTCCTGCATCCCTCGCCTCCTGCAGAATCGACTCCCACCCGGTTTCCACAACCGGATCCAGAATGATATAGTCTACCTCCTGCAAAATAAAGCTTCGCACGGTTTTCAACTGATTTTCCTGTTTATTCTGTGCATCATCAAAAAGCAGATAATACCCCTTTTCTTTCGTAAAAGTATCCATAAAAGATTGCGTATTGGCAATACGGTAATCAGATTCCGATCCAACCTGGGAATAGCCCACAACGATATAATCCATATCCTTTACTTCCGTATAGGCATCCGCATTCTGTACGGCCGCAGCCTCACCGCCCGCACATCCGCACAAGCCGAAAAGCAATATAAAATTTAACAGACTATATAATTTCTTACGCATTATCCATACTCACTGTCCTTTGTGGTTAGACTTTTATTTTATCACAGATCTTCATAAAAGTGTGTATGTCCTTCTGCCAGTTTTATGCTTTTTTCTTTCTTGACATGACAACTGACTGGATGACAAGGAACAGACAAAGCATTGCTGCAATCGTAATTCCGGTCCACCAAGCCTGATCAAGACCTGCAGAAGATACAATGTTCTGGATCGTGCTTAAGGAGAGTACACCAAATAACGTTCCGATGATATTACCAACACCACCTGTCAGCATTGTTCCACCAATGATGGAGGATGCAATGGCATTCATTTCCATGCCTGTTGCATGGGATGCAGAACCGGATCCAACATGCATAAAATACACAAATCCACCAATACCTGCCAGCAGACTGCAGAGAAGATGTGCCATAAATTTTGTCTTCTTTACATTAATACCAAGCATCAATGCACTCTGCTGATTACCACCGACTGCATAGAAATTACGTCCACTCTTTGACCAGCGCAACATACAGAATAAAACAATTACCAGGATCAATGCTACAACAACACCGATCTCTACATAGGCATTGACATATTTACCAAGTTTATTAACAGAACCAAGCCCCGAACGATCACTCTTGTTTCCTTCAGTTCACAAATGCCTCATTCTGCATTGAACGGCTCTGTATTTACAATTGTTGTCATGCCTCGTGCAAAAAACATTCCCGCCAAGGATACAATAAACGGCTGGATATCCAAATAGGCTACCAAATAGCCCTGCCAGACAAATAAAAGTCCAATACCTAGTGAAATAAAGATTGCTGTTACTACATTTCCACCATGATAGTCCAGATAAACCGCACAGCACATGCTGACAAAGTGCAGCCACACCGCCAACAGAAATATCAATACTTCCCGTGATCATAACAATACTCATACCGCAGGATGCAATGATCAATGCTGCATTGGCATTCAGCATATTTAAAAATGTCTGTGCCTTTAAAAATCCCTTTCCTTCAAAAAAAATCATAGCACCTATGTACATGGCAAAAAAATACGATCATGGTAATTGCCAGAAGCAGATTGGTATCTGTCATATTTTTTGTTTTCTGAAAAAATCCCATTTTCTTTTATCTGACATATTACGCAACCCCTTTACCTGTTCACTGTTTTTCAATTTTTTTGGTAAAACCGGCAATTTTTTCTCTTACGACCGGTGCACTGAAAACAACAAGCGCAATAACAACAATCGCCTTATAAGCCGGAAGCGCATCTGACTGTACATTAAATTTATATAGCGTTGTTGTCAGGAACTGGATCACATACGCACCGAGGATAGAAGCTGGCAAATTGAATTTACCACCACTCAATGAGTTTCCTCCAAGTGCAACCGCTAAGATCGCATCCATTTCAATATCCTTAGCAATAACGGAATAGTTAATAGTTGACAGACGGCTTACTTTGATAAAACCTGAAACCGCAACACATAATCCAAGAATTACAAAAAGTAAGCAGCTTTACCATCTTCGGATTTAAACCATTCAGTCTTGCGGAATCAGAATTGATACCGACTGCCTGCACATATAATTTGAGATTTGTGAACTTCATCGCAAGTGCCATCACGATAAGACATGCGATCATGATGAAAAACGGTGTCGGAATCGGAATTCCCGGAATGAATCCACCAAAATAAGTAAACGTTGCATCATTAACGATCGGAAGTTCATTATTATTGATCCATGCAGCGATAGAACGACCGGCTGTATACAGGATCAGTGTTGCAACCATTGGCTGGATCTTGAAATAAGATACAAGAACACCATTAAATGCGCCAAACAGCATTGCTACAATACAGCTTACCAAAAATGCTACAATGATCGGAGCCTGCAGTGTATCCGGTCTGGAGTTGGTCCCACAAAGCACACGCAGTACCACGCTGCCACTGATCGCAATTGCTGCGCCCACGCTGATATCCTGTCCGCCGGAAGCTGCTGTTACAAGTGTCATACCAATCGCAAGGATCGCCAGCTCTGAGCCGTAATCCAGAATGGTGATCAGATAACCGGACAATACCGGATTTCCCATGCTGTTATATCCCATTGTGATCTTAAAAAAGGATGGATCTACTATTAAATTAAATAATGCCAGTATGATCAATGCCATAATCGGAATCATGATCTGTTTTTTCAATAAGTTTTTCATGATTTCTGGTCACCTCCTGCAATCGTACTCATAATGCCCATCTGTGTCAGTTCGTTGCCTGTCAGCTCACCGACCACTTTACGGTCACGCATAACAACCAGTCTGGAACAGGTACGGAGCATTTCATCTGTTTCGGAAGAAATAAATGTTACACTCATTCCTTCTGATGCAAGCTTCAGCACAAGCTTCTGGATATCAATCTTAGTACCGACATCAATACCTCTTGTCGGTTCATCCAGGATCAGATACTGTGGATGTGTCAAAAGCCATCTTGCCAGAATAACCTTCTGCTGATTACCACCGGATAACGATTTGATCGGTGTATCTGCAGATGCAGTTTTGATAGCAAGAAGTTTGATATATTCATCTGCCAGCTTGTTGGCTTCTGCTTTGGAATACGGTTTAAAGAAGCCCTTCAGCACCTGAGATGCAAAAATAATATTATCTCTGACAGAAAGATCACCAATGATACCATCTTTCTTTCTGTCCTCAGGAAGGTATGCAATACCCTGTTTCATCGCATCAAGCGGTTTTGTGATCTTAACCGGTTTTCCGTTCATCTTTACGGTTCCACCCAGTACTCTGTCTGCTCCAAAGATCGCACGTACACACTCGCTTCGACCGGATCCCAAAAGTCCGGTAAATCCATTGACTTCACCTTTTCGATATGGAAATCAAATGGCTTTGATACCTGCATCGCTATACAGTCCTTCTGCCTCAAAAACAGGTTCATCACTCTTACTCTTCTCAAATGCCTTCTGCTCACCTTTGATGTCAGACATATCATCCAGCTCCTTGCCAAGCATTTTGGAAACAAGCTGCACACGTGGCAGATCCTTGATCTCATATTCTCCGACAAGCTGTCCGTCACGCAGAACAGTAATCTTATCACAAACCTCATATACCTGATCCAGGAAATGGGTTACAAATATGATACCAACACCCTTCTTTTTCAGATCGCGCATCAGTTTAAAGAGCTTTTGCACTTCCTGGTCATCCAGTGATGAAGTAGGCTCATCCAGGATCAGAACCTTACATTCCATATCAACCGCTCTTGCGATCGCTACCATCTGCTGGATTGCGATAGAGCAGCTTGCAAGCTGCTGGGTTGCTTTTGCCGGTATATCAAGCGACTGCAGAATATCATCTGCCGCCTTATTCATTTTCTTCCAGTTCTGTCCTACGCCCTTTGTTCTGCCAATAAACATATTTTCTGCTACAGACAGATTCGGACAGAGGGTAATTTCCTGATATACAGTACTGATACCAAGATTTTGTGCATCCTGCGAGAACGGATCACCGCCTCTTTCTCCATTCCTTTCAGATAAATATGTCCTTCATCTTTTGTATAAACACCTGTCAGCACCTTGATCAATGTTGATTTTCCCGCACCGTTTTCACCCATCAGTGCATGGATCTCTCCCTCGCACAGATTAAAATCCACATTCTGTAGTGCCTTTACGCCGGGGAAGCTTTTATAAATACCTTTCACTTCAAGTACTCTGTTTTCTTTCACCCTGCATCCTCCTTCCTATAAAGAGGGAGCGCAAGGCAGCTTTTTTGCTGCGCTGCGCTCCCGGCTGTTTGTATGATCGTGGATCTTAGATTCCGTAGTTGTCTACATCTTCCTGTGTGATCGTTGTAGCATCAAAGCCTTTTTCATCCATGATGATTGTCTTTTCAGAGATTGTCTCACCATTTTCAATCTTCTTGATGATGTCATCGATGTAAGAAGCCTGGAATGGGTTACACTGTCCGTCGTAGTTCCAGTTCTGGTTTAATAATTCTTCAAGTGCCCACTTATTGCAGTCAAATCCCATAACGATTACGTCTTTGCCTACACCGTGAGGAATATTCGCTTTATCAAGAGCCGCTACAGCACCCTTTGCCATATCATCGTTCTCAGCGTAGATTACGTTGAAAGGAGTACCTGCGTCGATTACAGACTGTACGATCTGCTGTGCTTTCTCTGCGTTCCACTCAGCGGTCTGCTGTGTTACCAGATTCCATCCGTCAGATGCAACTGTATCATTTAAAGCACCGGTACGTCCCTGCTGTGCTGCGGAACCCATAACACCCTGTAAGTGGATAATGTTGTATTCACTTAAGTTCTGGCTCTTTAACCAGTCAACTGCGGTCTGGCCTTCCTTTGCCATATCGGATACGATGGATGCCTCATACAGGCTCTCATCTGCATCAATGGTACGGTCGAAGAGGATAACTCTGATACCTGCATCCTGTGCATCCTTCAATACGGAATCCCAACCTGCGGTATCTGCTGCGGACAGAAGCAGATAGTCAACGCCATCCTGAATGAACTTCTGTGCTGCTGTGATCTGTTCATCATTCTTTAAGCTGTATGCGAATGATGCTTCATATCCATTTTCTTCTGTGAACATTGCTTTCATATCTTTATCGTTTGCCGTACGATATCCTGATTCATTCGGATCATTATTGATGATACCTACCTTGATCAGATCTCCTGATGCTGCAGGTGCTTCTGCATCTGCACTTGCATCTGCACTTGCATCTGTGCTTTCCTCTGTGCTGCTGTCAGCAGGAGCTGTTGTGTCTGCTGCGCTGCTTCCGCATCCTACCAGCATTGTTGCGATCATTGCGGTGCTAAGTAAAATCCCTAATAATTTCTTTTTCATGGCGTATCCTCCTTTTTGCTTGTTACCACGTTTTTGATGATCTAATCATAACGTAATCTGCCGGCAAAAAAAAATACGGAGTTTCTTTTGAATAAAGTGTGAATTTTTTCTAATATTCGGGATGTTATTATTTTTTGTAAGAAAAAGTTGAATTTTTTACGAAATATGTTTGATTTTATTGCATGGAATCCTGACATAGACTCTTGTCCATTCCCCATACTCGCTTTCCAATTGTAATCCATACCCCTGTCCATAATTCAGACAGATTCTCTGCTGCACATTATAAAGTCCAAATCCGCTTGGATTTTCCTTCTCCTCTATTTCACCATCCAATACTTTTTTTCAGACGGATCAGCTTTTCCGGATCAATCCCGCTTCCGTCGTCATAAACTTCAAATATCAGATAATCTCCCTCTATCTGTCCGCTGATACGGATATGCCCCAGCCTTCTTTTGTTTTTAATGCCATGGTACAATGCATTTTCAACAAGAGGCTGCAATGTCATTTTTAATATTTTGTATTGATACAACTCTTCCGGTATTTCTATTTCATACTCCAGAATATCCTGATAGCGGAACTGCTGGATCTGGAGATAACTTTGGATATGCAGCTCTTCTTCCTGCACCGTAATAAAATCCTGCCCCTTCGAAAGTGTTGTACGAAAGAAATCAGAAAGCGAAGATACCATATTGACGACCTGCTCTTTTTCGCCTGCCTCTGCCAGCCAGATGATCGTATCCAGCGTATTATATAAAAAATGCGGATTAATCTGCGCCTGCAGGAGCTTCAGCTCTGTTGCTTTCAGATTGAGCTGCTCCACTTTGATCCCTTCTACAAGATTGCCGATCTGCTCCACCATCTGGTTAAAACTTGTGCTTAAGATCGCCATTTCATCATCATTGCCACCTTTTGCCCGGACTGCAAAATCACCCTGTCCAGCAATTCTGGTTGCTTCACACAAGCTTTCGATCGGTTTTGTGATTCTCAGCATGATCTTCCGACTGATGATGAGTGCTGCTGCCAGGATTAAAACAAAGCTTACTGTCACCGTCCGTGTTGCCTGATCCACATCCATTCGGATATCACTTCTGAGGTTTTCCAGATTTGTCGCCTGATAATAAATATACTGCTGGATCTGATCCTGGATCAGCTGTGTCAAAATACGGATATTAACATCCAAACGTTCCATATTTTTATCGTATTGCCCGGAAATCAGCGCATCCTTCTCTATTTCTTCCACACGATCCTCTAATGTATCCAGTGCTTTCAATATCATCGTCAGCTGATTCTTCGCATACTCGTCCTCTGTGGCATCATACATCTTCTGAAAGGACTGCCTTGCATCATCTATCATTTCATGCGGCTTTTGCGTATCGACAAGCTCCTTGGCACGTTCAGAGTTTACCGCAATGATATACATGATGTAATCCATATCATCCTTAAAATTGATATTATATGCATTAGCCATTTCAATCTTTCCAACGATCGCATCATAACGATCCGCAAAACTGTAGATCATAATGATCAGGTAGATAATGATCACAACCAGCGGCAGCAGACAAATACCCATCAACATATTCAGACGTTGTTTCAGCAACGAATTCTTTTTTCAAAACTGCCTCCTGTCTTATACCTGTGTACGGAATTCACGCGGGGTACACTTTTGTACTTTTTTAAACAGATAACTGAAATAATGCGCATCCTTGTAGCCAACTGCATACGCAATTTCTGCCGTTTTCATTGTACTGCTCCGCAGAAGCTGCTTTGCCCTTTCCATTCTGACGTTTGTCAAATATTCAATAAAGGTTTCTCCCATTTCCTTACTGAATATTGTACTGAAATGACTTGGACTGATATTTACACTTGCAGCCACTTGATTCAGTGAAATATCTTCTTCCTCATAATGATGCTCGATGTAGGAAACAGCCTCTTTTAAAAGATCACTGTAACGCTTCCTTTGACACAGACTCCCGACATTCCAATGTTGCATCGAGTACTTTTTTGATATATTCTTTTGTCTGCTCTATTGTCTGTATCACCTGTTCCATTTCCTTCAGATCACCGCAACGCTCTACCAGTTCTTTTGAGGAAAAATCCAAGCCTTTCCAGAAAAAAGCTACCGCAGCCAGATAAAAAATCCATGGTAACATACTGTCTGAACATCAGTGACTGGACACTCTTTTCACCCAGACTCATAAAATAATCATCTACAAAGTTGGAAACTTCCCTGCGCAGACCTGTATGAATGAAATTCTCAATAATTTTGTGATTGAGTTTATCAACCTGTACAGAACTGATCAGAAGTTCTTCATTTTCATTCTTTTCAGTCTGCGGATTTTCGGATGATCCGACATCTCTGACCGGTATTTCCAAAATCTGGTTCCACTTTTTAAAATACTGGAAAGCAAACTTCTTTTCAGCCTCTTTCAGAGAATTTTTGATCTCCCTGAGTCTTTCCACCGGATTTCCGAGTGCTCCGAAGTATTCCACCGGCGGATCTGTTTTTCTGTGATCTGTCTGACTGTCTTTCTGCAGCTTTCAATCCGCCTCTCCATCTTCTCTGCATCATCCGCAGTCAGTAAGAAGAGCCATTCATCCACGCCTCTCCGGAAAGAAAATACACCGCTTAACGTATCCAGCGCGCTCTCAATTTCAGCATACGTCTCCTGCTTTCCCCCGTTTTCGGTAATTTTTTAAAAGCAGTATATTATATAAGGGCGCACTCAGATCCATCCCCAGAGATTCTCCTGTCTCCAGCATTTGAGCCAGACTTAGATTCTGTGTTATGATCTGGTTTAAAAACCGTTCTTTTTCCAGCTCACGGTTTTCCTTCATATCTTCTCTATACTTCTTGATCAGTTCTTTTTCTTCCTGCTCCTGTCTGATCACTTCTTTCACCTGTGCGAGCACATCCAGAAGCTTTGCGGAAGAGATTGGTTTCAACAAATATTCCGCAACCTGTAATTTGATCGCCTCTTTCGCATATTCAAATTCATCATATCCGCTCAGGATCAATATTTTGGTTGCGGGAAGTTCTTTTCTGACCAGCTTACTAAGCTGTAATCCATCCATAAAAGGCATTTTGATATCTGTGATCAGAATATCCGGCTTCGTCTTTAAGATCATCGGATATGCGAGTTCACCATCTCCCGCTTCTCCCACAAACTCATATCCTTCTTTTTCCCAGTCAATACTGTTTTTGATTCCCTTACGGATTGCAATTTCATCTTCCACCAAAAAAATCTTTATCATCATCCGAGCCCCCAGAAAAAATAGTACTATTTTTATCATCTTATATAATTTGCCGAAAAATAGCAATAAATAAATCCGGTCTTCTAACAGACCGGATTCCAATCCTTTACGCATTTATATAGCTGCCACAATACGGACATTTGCTGGAATACCCCGTTGCAGCCTGAAAGCTGGAACCACAGTTCGGGCACGAAACAGCCACCATTTTCAGCTGCATCGGATCTACCGGCTTGTCATCCATCAGTTCTTCCTCTCCTCCCGGCAGATATTCACTTCTGACAGATTTCGGATCATAGTCATATTTATCTCGGTAGCAATAAATATCAACGGTCATTCCGATAGGAAGCATTTTAGAGGAACCCTTTTCAAAACATGTCGGAATGACAGCCTCTCTTTCTGTGTGCGTTTCATCGAAATAGTGCACCACTGTATTGACTGTATAAGAGTTATTTACCGTAAAAGAGGTATTCTCCACATAGCTGTACACTTTCGCCACATACTTTTTCCCTTTTTTCCGAATTCTCCCTTTGACACTCTTATGTATTACAATTCCCGCCAGAAATCCAATACCAATCACCACAAAAATAAGCGGCATAAAAACTGCTCCTCCTGCCTCTGCAAAGCCTCCTGAAGTTATAAATACCAGAAATACACCTCCGCCAATTATCACATAGGCAGCACCCATGATTCCCAGAATAAAATATATCACACCCATCTCGTTTCCTTTCTTCCGTCACCTATAACGCATCTGAACCAATAAGATCATTTTGTCTCGCAGAACAGTTACATTATTTCCTATTGCAAATACCTCTACCATCCGTTTCATGCAGGCGTTTTCTAAGTCCGGCAAAAAACTGCTTCAAAATCTGGCTGCATTCCGCTTCGCAGACACCATAGGTGGTCTGCACCTGATGGTTGAACTGCTTCATCGTAAACAGATTCAGTATAGAACCGGCGCAGCCTGCTTTCGGATTCATCGCTCCGATCACAACCTCCTTGACACGCGCCTGCACGATCGCGCCCGCGCACATCTGGCATGGCTCCAATGTCACATAAAGTGTGCATTCCTCAAGCCGCCAGTCATTTAATTTTTTACTTGCTTTCCGAATGGCTGTGATCTCCGCATGCGATAATGTACTCTTATCGGTATTGCGTCTGTTATAACCGCGTCCGATCACTTTTTCCGTCCTGTACGATCACACAGCCAATCGGTACTTCACCAAGCTCTTTTGCCTTTTTTGCCTGCAAAAGAGCCTGCTTCATAAACTTTTCATCCGTTTTTTGTTTGATTATAAGCGCCTGCTGCCTTGCTTCTTCTTCCCTGCGCAGCTTCTCTTCTTTGGCGCGAAGCCGGTTTTCCCGGCGTTTTAACTGTTTTTCTGTCAGTTCATGCATAACTGTTTTCCCATTTTCTCTTCTTTCCGTTCTGCCAGAATACTTATAGAAAGCTCAGTACATGGATCATCAATGCCGCAGATATTAGAAGGGAGACTACCATAACTTTTCCCCATACAGGCTTTCTATTCTCGTCCTGCTCCTTTATCCCTGCAAAAATACAAAGCAGTGTCAGTAGAAAAGCAAATACGCAGACAAGCTTTTTCACTGCGAAAGTTTTTATAGTCCGTATCCAGACATGACGAAGTACCTGTGACTAACTGAAACCCCGTCATATCCATATCAGAAAACGAATCACTATACTCACGCTCTACCTTATAATCCAGCTTCCGTTTTTCGCCTTCAATGTATAGCTTCCACCTATTGCCTTGCCATCTGCATCAAAATTTTGATCCAGCCACTTTTTCGTTGCACGTACAATATAAATACTACCTTCCTCAGAATTAACACCTATATAGTAATACTCATTTCCTATCGGTATCAGCCCATTGATGGAATGCTCAACCGTAAGATTTCCACCTGCCATGTCAATCTCTGCTTCCCACATAATCACTCTTACTTGTCAGATCCGTAATCCCTGTGATCAGTAAATACAGACCAAGGCCGATAAATAACACAGCCACAAAAATCTTCGCTAATTTCTCTTTCATCTCTCTCCCTCACTTTTCTCTCTTCTGTTTTCTTTTTGTATTGACCGCCTTAGCGTGTTCTTCCGGTTATTCCTTATCGCAGATATTCCTCCGGAACAGGATAACCCGCCTGTTTCAGCCTCCATGCATAATCAGGGATTTCGCAGACGCGCTACTGACTGTTGTCTCTTTTGTTCCCCTTTTTTACCTTACTCCGTTTATAATGCGAATCAACTCAATGATTCCGCCAATGATCAGAATCGATCCCATCACAGTAAATACAACCGGAAGTAACCATCTGCTCACTGCAGTATCCGACATGCCAAGCTCCCTGTATCCAATCAGGTGAATTCCTCTGTACAACACAAATGTACCCTAACGCGATCAGAAACATATACGAGCCTTTGGAAAATTCGCTGCCCGGCAATCCCTCAATCGCCAGTTCATGATATCTTTTGTCGATATAACTGCCTCCACATTTTCTACACGTTCTGATCGGGCTCCCACAAAAATACTGTCTGCTATCATAATAAAAAATTTTTTATTACAACAGGGACATCTGTCTGTCGCTACCTGCATCTTTTTCCCTCACTTTTTCCTCTGGAATAAAACACCTGCCTCTATCATACGGGGTATGTGCAAAAATAACAAGTATTTCTGCACAAAATGTCCTGCTCCGCTATACCCTCAGACAATTTAAAAGTGGTATACTGTTTATCTAAGACATCGCATCCCCGCAGAGCATTTTTTGTGTAATAGGAAAGAAGGCAGCTTATGTTATTTTGTGGTTTACAAAAAACAACTTTATTAGATTATCCGGAGCACGTAGCAGCTACTGTTTTTCTCGGTGGCTGTAATTTCCGTTGCCCATATTGCCAGAACAGTGACCTTCTATTAGATCCTGCTTCTTATGCTGCATACACAAAACAAGATATCCTTTCTTATTTACAAAAAAGAAAGAATATCCTGACAGGTGTCTGTATTACCGGCGGCGAACCGACGATCTATCATGATCTGCCTGATTTTCTGGCCGAGGTCAAACAGCTGGGCTATCTGGTCAAGCTTGACTCAAATGGCAGCAATCCTTTCATGCTGCAGACGCTTTATGAACAGAAGCTGATCGACTACGTGGCAATGGATATTAAGTCCGGTCCTTCCGATTATCTGAAGGTGGCAGGACTGACTGATCCGACAGATCACAGTACTTCTTATGCCTTTTCCGATGAAATGCTTGCCCGCATCCGCGAAAGCGTGCATTTTCTGATGCATGAGACAGATGAAAGGCGTTTCACCTACGAATTCCGCACCACAGTCGTCCGAGAGCTGCACAGCGCAGACACCTTCCGCGAGATCGGCGACTGGATCAAAGGCGCCAAAAGATACTTTCTGCAGTCCTACAAAGAAAGTGAACGGGTTCTATGCCCCGGCTTTTCTGCCTATTCCCGCATGGAACTGGAGAAGTTTATAGAAATACTGAAACCAAATATCCCTTCGGTCGCACTGCGGGGCGTAGACTGATCGAGCTGCCATGCGCCACACTACTGCCTGTTCTGCCTTGTCAGCCGCACTGACCGTTCGCATATTTATCTGACTTTACACAGAAAATACCCATATGCCCCCATCTGTGGCATTTCTGCTCTGCTTTCTTCCCCAATTTCACAATGTTGCAGATTTTCCGCCTCAATGAAAAGTGGAAAGCCCATCATTTTTGCCGCGATCGCTTCCCGCTGGCTAAAATTACCCGGAACACCGATAAACCCGTCACCAGCCACCACATGTCTGTACTGATAATATCCATGCAGCAAAAAGCTGTTATAATACAGCTCTCTCTGTTTTTCTCCCATGGAAAGAAGCTGCGTCAGATCCTGGATATAGAGCACTTGATTTTCCGGTATTTCAGTCTTCTTCCTGCTTTCTTTTGTCTCTACCCGGCTCTTGTTTTGCATCTCCTGTGATCGTTCCTCATCTCCCGGCGCCACTTTCGATTCTGATTCCGGTTTCTTTATTTGGCATTCTTCTGATTTTGATTTCTGCTTTGTTTCTTTCCATTCTTCCGATTTCTTTATCTGGTGTTCCTCAGATTCTGATTTCTGCTTCATTTTCTCTTCTTTATCTATATCCGGGATCTGCATCCTCGCATCCGCAGCTTCCACATTCTGTTTTTCCTCTGTGACAGCATCCGCTTCTCCACGGATCTCCTTTCCTCCGGGCAAAAAGATCCTGCAATCCACGATCCCTTCCATTTCTTCCGCTTCCTCCAACTTTTGCAAAAACTGCATCTGCCGTCCGCCGGATACAAATACAATATCCCAGCTTTTTTCCTTCTCCTGTCCGCCCAGAAGATAACACAGTCTGCAGCTTCCTTTTCCCCCGGCAGCCGCCAGATCCTGCAGTAGAAATTCCACCTTTACCTTTCGCCCCATGATCGTCAGCTTCCGCAGCCCCGCTTTGGACAACATCTGTTCTCCTTTATACACATAAACATAATCCTTTTTCTGCGTAAACAAAATAGCACTTCCCTATATTGAACCATTTAATCCAATATATGAAAGTGCTTGCAATGTCATGCATCTTTGATGCATGATGCAGCCTCGAGCATTGCGCAGCAATTCTCATGCGAGAGGTTCCCGTAATGTCATGCATTCGAAGAATGCATGATGTAGCCTCAGCCCATCACCGAAGGTGATTATACATGGGCTGAGGTTCCCGTAATGTCATGCATCACTTGTCGCATATTTGCGTAGCAAATGTGTGACCGGGAATGCATGACATTTAATAATCCATACTCTCCAGATAACGCATATACCGCACCACCATAAGTGCGATCTTCAGTGTCAGTGCATCATCAAAGATACGGATATCCAGTCCTGTATATTTTTCCAGTTTTTCCAGACGATACAACAGTGTATTTCTGTGGACATATAATTGTCTGGAGGTTTCCGATACATTCAGATTGTTTTCCAGGAATGTATTGATGGTGGTAAGAGTTTCTTCATCCAGTTCTTCCGGAACCTTTTCCGCCAAAGATCTCTTCGATGAACATTTCGCAGAGATTGATCGGAAGCTGATAGATCAAGCGTCCGATTCCGAGTGTGCTGTATGCTGTGACCGTCTTTTCCGCATAAAAAGATTTTGCCGACATCCAGTGCCATTTTGGCTTCCTTATAGCTCTTAGAAACATCCTTCAGCTCCTCTACGATCGTACCGTATGCCACACGCACATTGATCATCGCTTCTGTGTTCATCATTGCAACGGTTGTTTCCGCTACTTCTGCCACTTCCGCATAAGAATCCTTTGCCTCTACCTGTTTGATAACGATCAGTGTGTTTTCATCTACTGCCGTTACATAATCGCCGGACTGCGCAGAAAAACATACTCTTTAAAAATTCCATGGCATAATTTTCTTTTCCCGCCGGAATTTCCAAAAAAAGCAGAACGACTCTTGGCTTCTGGATCTCAATATGCAGCTTCTTGGCACGATTATAAATATCTACCAGAAGCAGATTGTCCAGGATCAGATTCTGAAGAAATTATTGCGGTCAAACCGCTCCTTATAGGCTGTGATCAGATTCTGGATATTGGATACCGCAATCTTTCCGATCATATATTCCTCACTGGAATCACCGCAAAGAAGTACATATACCGGATCTTCTTCATCATAGATCTTCAGATACTGACAGCCCTGAAGCACCTGACTTCCTGCCGGAGAGGCAGCGAACTCCGTAATAAATTCCATATTATTGTCAAACCGGTCCGTGTTCTTTGCTACCATAACTCCTTCTACATCAACGACCGCAAGATCCACCTTTGTAATTGTCTTTAAATCATCCAGGCAATTCTGTACTACTTGTGCTGTTATCAAATGCACACATCCTTTCTATACCTCTCACAGACTCGAAAATCCCGCTACTTCGTAGCGCCGCAGCTCCGCTGCTTCTGATTCTGTAACGAGCAAGCTCGTTACTGGGCGATAAGGCATCCTCCCTCGGGAGCACAGCCATTATATACTCGCTCTGCTCGTGGGCTGTGCCAGTAGTCAGGTTCCACCGCTTCGCGGTTCCCCTAACTACATACCGTGGGTCCCTCCTTACCGCAAGCCTCGCACAGACTCGAAAATCCCGCTACTTCGTAGCGCCGCTGCTCCGCTGCTTCTGATTTTCTCGTTGTACGCTCGGGTGAAACCAAATGCCAGCTTCGCTGTCGCTTGGTTTCCTTCCTCGCTACAAAGAAAGGGAGATACATACAATGTATCTCCCCAAGTAAACTTGTTCGGATTAGTTGGTAATTACTAATTCTGTTTCTTTATCAAAGATATGAATCTTTTCAACATCAATA
>VOFC01005448.1_pt1 | contig 27085 bp, 47 predicted proteins | sample 5384161 | NCBI WGS metagenome assembly VOFC01 (sample SAMN12384722, study PRJNA508395) | human gut metagenome | isolation source: healthy gut B | host: Homo sapiens | reverse complement strand
TGCCATGTATTGGCCTGAAAATAATTTTGTTGTAATTTTTGTGTGGTTTCGCAATTTAAGCTGTGACTGCACTTCACGTCCTGATGATTTGAGAAACATTTGCTCATATTTGGTATACCATTCAAAGAAAAGCTGATGTGAATACAGCTTTGTCCGTCAGCCTCGTCAGATCATACTGCGTTGCCTTTGTTATCTGTCAGCACATACACAGAAGTTTCAGCGGCATTAATGTCACTGCTTAATTTAGGTTTGAACGGAACCACAGGCAATATTTTCATTCATTGAATTTTAATCTTTTATCAAGCGGTTTCAAAAAATATAACCCGAGTTTTGAAAGTCCATTAAAATACTGCCTTTTCTGTATGGTCTCCAAAGTAATGTATAAATATACTGGCACGCCGTTTTTAGTTCCGTCACGCTGTTCAAAGAAATATCCTATACACCAGCATAGCTTGTTTATAGCTTTCCAGTTCATCAAGGCGTGTATAATTTTCGCACATTTCTCCTGCTAAGATAATGAGTATTCGAGATAGTCGTCCTCTGCGTGTCAGAATCCAAATGCAGATACTGTTTTAACCTCTTCAATCGTCAGCATTTTCTTCCTCCGTTTTAGATTGCACTGTTTTAGATTTAGTGTCCCTTCTTGTTATTTTTAGTGTCCCTTACTTCTTCCGCAACCGCACTGAACCAAATCTATTTTCGTCAACATTCAACAGTTTGACCTTCAGAAAAACCGGAAAGTCAAACCCGAGCATGAAGTTGTTATCTTTATTTTCATTTTACCCTCCTATTATTTCATCTGAACAGTCTTAACCGATTCAGGCAATATCAGCTTCCGTCCAATCTTTGAATACACGGAAACCGACTTTGTCCGTTCTTTTGCAAAGTTCATTCAATTTTTGAACGAACGTCCTTGTCTGTCAGCCACCCAATAATATGATAAATCACCAAACAGCAATATCTTATTGCCGGACTCTATCTCAGGCATATATGCAGAAGTATGTATCGGACGGTTAAGAATTGTATCCGGTTGTCCTGCCTGCAGACCCGGCTGCCATAAATACTGACCGTTACTGTCTTTAAGTTTTCTTATAGCCTTTTATTGTACTGTCGTTTGACATAAATACGGCATTCTTTCGATACGGTGTTCTAAGACTGTGATATAGGTCAATTATTTCATCTGTCGTAATTGCGCTTGACGCAGCAGACGTAACCCCTACTTCAGCTGTATTTAAAACACCTGTCGGTTTGCCCTGTACCGTTGCTGCTGATAAATGCCAATTCCTCTGCCGCACCCATTCTTCTTTGCAAATTCTGATGATATGTATGTTTCAAGATTAAATGCGGAGTCATTGAGCAGTTCTTCCGATACTTTTATAATCGTACTTAGCTTATGAGCTCCAAGAGATACAGTTCCGAACTCATCATCGCTTTCAGTGTATTCCGAGCCTTCATCTGTCCACACAGCCTCACCGTGAGATGCAACTACCGGAATTTTTTTATCACCGTTTGCACTTGTTATGATTGTAGCTAATCCTCGCATAATGTTTTCATCGGCAAGTTTATCAATAAGAACTGCCTGTATTCGTCCGGAACAAGATATCCGCCGTCACTGTCAGTACCAATCTGCAACGTATCATGCACCGAATATGACAGCTGATTATTCTTCATAAGCTTCCAAAATCGCCTGCTTATATTCGTCACTTGCTCTGCCTGTTTTTTATTACCGTTCGTTTTAGGTGTTTTTTCAAGAACGGGTGTATTAACCGGAGAATTCAGTCTTTTTCCATCTCTGCCTGACGTTCTAAAATATCTATCTCTTTGCCGAGAGCAACAATTTCACTCTCCATTTTTTTCATATGTTTCTACGTCCTCTGCCGAAAGCATATCGTTTTCTCGTTTTGCATTATCAAGAAATTTCTTTGTCTTTTCCCATAACGCTGCTCTTTTTGTCTTAAATCAGTTATTGACGCCATTTATATTACCCCATTATTTCAATAAATTTAATCTTGTTTCAAACTGTTCTGACGGAATACAATACTTTGAGTCTTCCGGCTTGACTATCGGTTTAAGCTTCTTACGCATTGCGGCAATGGTATTGGTCACCATTGTTGTTTTGTCAAAAATCATATCTTGATTATCAGTGCTGTCATCACTGCCGTATAGGATTTTGTCGCAGAACCCCATATCATGTGCCGAATGTGCATTCATCCATGTTTCTCCGTCCATCAAATGTGACAGTTTGCTTCGTGACAGTCCGGTCTTTATCTGATAAGCATTTATAATTGATTCCTTTACTTCGTTAAGAAAATCAATACCTTGTTCAAGTTCCGATGCCTGTCCGTAAAGCATCATTGAAGGATTATGTATCATAATCATTGATGTCGGAGACATCTCAACCATATCCCCAGCCATTGCAATTACAGATGCCGCACTTGCCGCAATGCCGTTTATTTTAACGGTAATTTTGCCGTTGTGTTCTTTCAGTGCCGTATATATTTCACTTGCCGCAAAACAGTCACCGCCCGGACTGTTTATCCATACCGTAATATCACCGTCGTACCGATTAAGTTCATCACGGAACATTTTCGGTGTTACATCATCGCTGTACCAGCTTTCTTCCGCAATTACGCCATTTAAAAAAAAAAGCACATTTTCTGTGCTTTCATTTTCTTCGTCTATTTTGTTTTTAACAGTCTTGAACCTCCAAAATTTACTCATTTTCACTTTCACCCCCGCTGTTGTAATTTCCGGCATTATTTATATCAACCATATTGCCGTTACACAAATATCTGTCACCGCCAAGCTCTTTAGGTATTTTATTCATATCCTCCAATTCCCTTTATATCGTTTTGCACTGTACCATCCATTCTGTCTGCCGATAGCATATCCGCTCATACGGCTTTTAAAATCCCCTCGCAGCAGTCCGTCAACATTGAATTTTACGAAGTATTTTTTCTGTTCTTCTTCTGTCAGAAGCTGCTGAAATATTGTCTGCTCTATCCTCACAAGCCACGGCCGAATTGTATTCGTTACAAAATCAAGCGACTGCTGTTCTATATTGTTAAAACTTGATTTTTTCCAAATCGGCAATCATATGCGGAGGAACACGAAATATTCTGCATATTTCATTCACCTGAAATTTTCTTGTTTCAAGAAACTGTGCCTCATGAGGATTTATCGAAATCGGATTGAATTTCATTCCTTCTTCCAACACTGCAACCTTGTGTGCATTTGAACTTCCGCCGTATGCGTCATTCCATGCGTCACGAACTTTTTCAGGCTCTTTCAAAACTCCCGATGTTCCAAAACTCCGCTTGGTGTACCGCTGTTTGAGAAAAAAAGCTTGAGCCGTATTCTTCGGCAGCAATAGAAAGTCCTATCGCATTCTTCGCCATAGCAATCGGTGAGTATCCCACAAGTCCGTCAAATCCCAGTCCGACTATATGCAGAATTTCATCTTTGCGAAATACAAATGTCCCCTGCTTATCACTGTTATATGTGTAATATATTTTGCTGTCCGCACCTCTGTCTATACGCATCTTTTCCGGCATAAGCGGATAAAGTGCCGTAACCTCACCTTTACCGTTTCGGATAATCTGTGAATACGAATTCCCCATAAAAGCAGATGTGACATCATAACCTCACGCATTATGAAACTGTTCATTTCAGGATTGGGTATATCGTGCAGAAGTCTGTACAACGGATGCGTAAAGGCTCGCTCTTTTCCGCTGTCCGTGTATTCATAAAGATGAATCGGCAGACTTGCTACCGTTTCAGATATGATACGAACACACGCATATACTGCCGTTGTCTGCATAGCCGACCGTTCCGTCACAGATTTTCCCGACCACGTTCGCCCAAAAGGAAATGAACGTCCTCCTCCGATACTGTCACCCGTATGATTTTTAGGCTTGTCTCTTGGTTTGAATATTGATTTTATAACCCCCATATTTCCTCCCATAAAAAAAAGCACCTCTAATGAGATGCTAAAAATCTATTTATTTAATTTACCCTCGAGTAATCGGGATGGAATATCACTTTTAACAATAAAACTTATCAATAATCCAACAAATGAAATAATGCTAATAATATCATTAAACATAGACACCCCATCCAACTTTTTAGGCGAATTTTGTAAATCAAATCGCACGCGTTCCCCTTTTTATCTTTCTATTGCGTTTTTGTTTTGCTCTTCCCAATTCACATTCAACCTCATCTTAATTGTAATTATATTTTTCAATTCGCACTATTTACTTTTTAAAATATATACATATTACTCACTGAACATATTACTAAAAATATCGTCACCATATTTATTATACAATTTTGCCGCTATTTCATAGCAATACTCATCATCCCTTTGTGATATTACAACTATGTTCATTATTTTTTTTTCTGACACAAGAGAATATACTACCCTAATTCCGATACCTTTATATTTTATTTTGAAAAATCCAGTCAAATTATTTCCACCTTTGTTTCCCAATGGCTTACCATAACCATGCGGAACAGGCAGAGGATTTGTTCTTACTTTTGCAATCCCTTTAATACCTGCCCTTTCAGTGAATTATCTAATTTCGCCAAATCTTTCTTTGCTTCATTTAAGAATTTAACTTGCCACATTATTCAAACTCCACATCATCTATACCATTATATATTTCTTCTTCTGTAAAACCCAACTCAGTAATTACATCGTTAAAATCTGTGGTTTCATGACCATCGCTTATTCTTTCATTCGCAATACCAAGAAGCCTTTTCTCTTCGATTTTATCAAGTAATAGTTCCATCTTTGCCGCCTTATCTGCCATTTCACGATAATTGTCAATAGAAATAACCAACGCTGTCGGCTGATTATTTTTCAGTACAATATATTCTGTATTATTATTTTTACGTCTTCAAATATCTGTGCAGTTTTTCCTTTACTAAAATCAGAAATAGGTATAAGTTTATCGGCAAAATTAAGAACTTGATTATTAATAGTTCCCATACTAAAAACCTCCTGACATATATAGTATTATTCTTTCTATGATTATTATATACTCAATCCAAGCCAAAAAGTCAATAAATTTACCTAAATATTTTTATGTTAATTTATTTTAAAATACAATAATACCCCTACTGTCATAAACACTTCCCTGCTGTCCGCCGTTACGAACTGCTCTGTCGAGTGCCATTACTGCTGCAACCACACCGTCTATTCGTTCGGTACTGTGTTTTTAGAAAGTTTAATATTTTCTGCCGAATCTGTTTCTACACATACATTATCAAAATTCCATCTGAGTACAGGATGATTGTTATGTATAATCTTTTCTTTCAGAACAAGCGAGTAAAGTTCCTTGGTCGAGGTGACATATCCTAAAGCCTTGTCCGAACGGTATCATCGTCAATCCTTCATCCTGCAAATTAAGAATTATCTGCGTTGCATTATATCTGTCATATGCTATTTCACGCACAACGTACTTGCTTGCAATATCCTTATGTCAGTCTCTATTCTTCGGTAGTCAACTACATTCCTCTGTTGTTCGTATAAATCCGTTTGCTTTCCATACATCATACGGAACGTGGTCACGTCTGACACGCTGACGAAGATTTTCTTCCGGTATCCAAAATACGGAACAATTATATATTTTTCTGTATCGTTTCTCGGAGGAAACACCAAAACAAATGCCGTAAGGTCAAGTGTTGTTGAAAGGTCAAGACCTGCATAGCATTCCTTCCGATAAGTGTATCAAGATTTATTACTTCATCGCACGCATCCCATTTTTCCATCTGCATCCATCGGGTTGACTGCTTAACCCACTGATTAAGCCTTTAACTGTCTGAACAGATTTTCCTCAGCCGGATTTTCCTTTTGCCGACAAAAATGCAGCACGAACTTTTTTCAATGTCAACCGTATGTCCGAGCGAGGGATTTGCTTTTATACCAATTACGCTCATCTGTCCAGTCATCTGTATCTTCTATTCCATATATAACAGGATAAAATGTCGAATCGATTTTTCTTCCTTCCAAAATGTTAACTGCCTTTTGGTGCTGTTCAAAACATATGCTGTTTCGGTCTGTTCCGGCGGTTGTTATAAGAAAGAACAGTGGCTGTGTTCGTGCATCACCTGAACCTTTGTCATTACATCAAACAATTCACGGTTCGGCTGTGAATGCAGTTCATCAAATATTACGCCGTGAACATTAAGACCGTGTTTTGTAAAAGCCTCACTCGACAGCACTTGATAATATGAATTAGTCGGTTTATACACAAGTCTTTTTACTGACATAACAGGCTTAATTCTCTTTTTTCAAAGCAGGACATTGTTCGACCATATCCACCGCCACATCAAACACAATACTTGCCTGCTGACGGTCACTTGCACAGCCGTATACTTCTGCACCCCATTCACCGTCACCGCATGTAAGATACAGCGCCACTCCTGCTGCAAGTTCTGACTTTACCCATCTTCTTCGGTATTTCAACATATGCTGTGTTGTATTGTCTGTATCCGTTCTCCTTTACCGTACCGAACACATCATTTATTATTTTATCCTGCCACGGCAGCAATTCAAAAGGCACACCCCGCCATTTGCCTTTTGTATGTTTAAGTGCATTTATAAATGTAACTGCACGTTTTGCTTTATTTTCGTCATACATTACTTTTTCTCTCCGCCCAATGAAAGAAGCTGTTCCATTGCGTCATCACTGCTGTCATTGCCTCTGTCTGTTACAATTCTTGACCTTGACGCAGGAGTAAGACCGAACTGTTCACAGAACTTGCTCATCTGTTTCATATACTGCTGAGCAATAGATACCTGCGGCACTTGCTGCCAATATCCGCTCGGAGTTTTGACAATAGCACCGTGTCTTGATATAAATTCTTCTGCTTCTTTCCAACGTGCATAAGCTTGGCAATATCCCGCAAAGCCGCCATATCAACTTCTGTTAGAATACCGAGCTGTTCCATCTGTTTCGCAAGACGTCTCCATTCCTTTTTCGCATCATCTTCAAGCCATTTCGGACAAGACGGTGCACGAGCCGCAGGTTTCGGCTCATTTGCGTTTAACTGTCTCTTGCCTGGATTACCCTCAAGCTGTTTTACTGCCGTTGGTTTCGGCTTTCTGCCCCTCTGTGCCAAGCGTATCACCTCCATTCGTATAAATTTCTTGTCATTAAAAATTTTCATACAAAAACCGCCATTTAAGGCGGTTTAAAAAATTGTATTTTCTTATTTTTCTGTAATCATAATCTCATATTCATAGCTGTTTAGTTCAAAAGGTCAACTACTTTCCATAAATCATATTGGTCAGAATATCTTTAACTGTTCCGCAGAAATAAACGTCTGTATGTTTTTCATTAACCAATTTTATTGTTGCGTTTCGGTTGATAAGGCTGTAAAGTTTCTTTAATTTTAGCATTTTGTTTTCCTCCGTTTTCTCGGTCTGTTTATCTTTTTGTTGTACACATATTACCGTTATGTGAGGACTTTATCAATACCATTACTATACAAAAAGTACAGCCTTTATTTGTGTATATACTACCCTCGTATTCCCTTAAAGTTATAGTTTCCTTGCGAATTTCTGCAATGTCGGCGTCTTGTGACTTTTTGTATTCCGAATCGGTACATTCTTTTTTTCTTGCAGTCCATACAGATACATTCGCTATTAAACATACTTTTGAATTCGACCGTCTTTTAAAGACTTTCCGCATCGGTCACAGTTTTTCTGTGTAAAAAATTATCCATCTCAATTCACCTCCGCCATACAGCGTTCAAATGCCGTCTTTAATTCCTCCACGGGCATACCGTTAGATTTATACCCGCGTTCTATTCCTCCGTAATAATACTCTGTCGGTGTCTGCATATTTTGACAGTATTTATCGTCCATAACATAGAACATCGCTTCAATCGTATCTTCGCCGTTATCAATTTCCACCGAAATATTCTGCTTGATATAAAAGCTCGGATAACCCTCATAATGGTCAAGTGTCTTTTCGCACTGTTCTGTAATAACCCAAAGCAGAACAGGCACTCGGTCTCCTTCAGATTTTTTCAATGTTGGCAAAGCCTCCGCTCCTGAATGTGAGCCGATAGCCGTTTATGTACCCCCACCTTGTACACTTCAGCATGCGGACATCTATACGCCATCTGTTCCAAATTAATGTTTGAGCCGTATGCTCCGTAGATTTTGTTTTCATAATATTTCGTCCTTTCTGAGCGGTTGATTTTTGTAATACCGCTTCTACTGCCATAAGGACGGCTTAAACCGTCCGTTGGCTGTAACTGTTTCAGAATTATTTGTCTTTCTCTCTCTCATACTGCGGTGTATAATTTCAAGTATTTCATTCTGCTCCTCTTTACCTACACCGATATTTTCAAGAGCCTCATGTATTCCGCAGTCAGGACAAATCATTGTTTTGTTATCTGCTCTTGATAATGCTGGTCTGCCCGTGTATTCCTGTCCGCATTTAGGACATATGGCTGTTTTATATCTTCATACTTCTTCATATCATTGTCTCCTTTTTGCTTTCGTCAATAGCGTGTAACAACTGTTTTGAATCAAATCCGAAGTTTCTGTATCCCCAAAGACAAGTCATAACATAACTCATTGACGGAACACCGCTCGGTCTGTTTTCGTCCAATATATATGCAAATGCTGTGCGTTCACGTTTTTTGCCCGTCTTAATTCCTGTTACCGTTACTTGAAATTCCTTTTTTATAATAATATTTCGATACCCTCGTAGCGGTCAAGCGACCGTTCGCCCTCTGTTGTCAACTGCCACACGGCAACAGGGACTTCCGCACCTTTGTTTCGGTTCAACGGTCAGATAAGAGCCCGTTTTGCTTTTCTTGAACATCAGCTTGTAATTCTCTATAACCGCAGTTCCCATAAGCCGTGCCGACGGACAGCGATACCGCATTTGCGGTGTGTAAAGGTTACTGCCGTAAGCTAAGTAATACCGTTTCATTATTATCATATCCTTTCCGAAGGAAACACCCTTCTACCACCTTAAGACCGCCAAATGCGGTCACAGTTTTAAGGTTATAGGAGGCTGTTTTCGGTTATGCCATTCTGCCATTTCTGAATGATGCATCTCCGTCAAGGTGTTTTGTAATGATTTCTCTTGCCGTTGCAAATTCTTCACCGATAAATCCAAGTCTTAAAAGCCATGTTCTCATTGCGTATTTAGGATTTTCAGTCTGCTGTGGTTTCGACTTGCTGACTTTAGTGTTTTTGCCATCTGACTGAGTGCAAGGCAAAGCTGAATGTAGCTTTTAATTGTCCTGCGTGTAAGCCGTTTTGTTTTCCGTTGACGGTGCATCGAATTGAAAAAGTCTGAATTCAACCGTTCCTTTTGTAAAGGTTGCGTGGAAGTTCAGCATATGGTATCTGCTGTCATTGTAATGCTGATTTCTGCCGTAATTCGCACCGTTTGATGTGTACCAAATATCCGCTAATTCCGACATTGTTCTTGGCTTTCTTCTGTTAAGGTTATCAAGAAATTTCGGACTTACCATTCTGCAGTAATTGTTTATTCTGCTCTGTGAAATATTTAATGCACTTGCTATGAGGCTTTCGTGGCTTGCCATTATGTTTGCAAGATTTCTAAGTGTCTGTGCTGTGTGTCCGTTAGCACCGATATGAATATGTACACCGCATCCTCGTGTTGCATCGCTTTTGGCTTTCGCTTTTCTAAGTCTTCTTATAAGTTCCTGCAAAAGCGGAATATCTTCGTATTTAAGAATCGGCGTTACCAATTCGCATTTCTCACTGTCAACCCCTGCAATGCTTACATCCCTTTGGAATTTCCACTCTCTGCCCTCTGTGTCCCAAGCTGACCAAGTGTAATAACCGTTTCTGTCTGCTGTATATTTGTATCTGCCTGTTCCGAAATAGTCTGCGGCTATTCTCGCAGCATTTTCTCTTGTAATGTTGTTCATTTCAACCTCAACACCGATGGTCTGTCTTTTTCATTTCCTCAATCTGAATTCTTGTTTTCTCGTTCATTGTATTTCCTCCGTTTTTAGGCTTTCTGCCCTTTTCTTGTAACACATATTACCGTCATACGGAGATTATATCAATACGATTAGTACACAATAATATACACTATAATTTGTGTACATTACGGCTGTATATTGAGTTCATGTTTATTTTTTTCTTACTTACATCGCTCCGGTCTGCCGTAGCGAAATGCACCGTCACCGCTGAGATTTCTCATCAGTTCTTTACGGAGCGGTTTATATTCAATACCTGATAAACCGATACGGTTTAAAAATGTACGCATTGCAAATTTTTCGTTGTCAACCGGCTTATCCTTTGTATTCACTCTTACAGCTTTTTCTGCCACTTTGTAAAGGGCTTTAAAAAGCGATATATATATTCCAAGCTTTTCATTAGAATTACATTGTCAAACCAGTCAAACCATATTTCATCCTTGTTCCATTCAATTTTCAGTTCCTTATCCGTACCTACTGCTTTTTGAAACAAAGTCATTTTACCCGCAATAATCGCTTTGAGATTCGCAATTATTTTATCGTTACAAGGTTTATCGGACAATTTTGAAATCGGCAGTCCTATTGAACAGCCTATTGTTTCACTTGCAAAATCTTTATTTGTGTCTGAAATATCAACATTTTCATCATTCTCGGTTTCATATCCGCACTCATACAGCTTTTCAAGTAAATGCTCAACCTTATCATTGTCGGTGTCGTTTGAAATTTTAAGTGTTCCGTCACTCGTAACTGTACAGTCGTCGCCAATTTGATAAGCAAACGACGGTGCTCCAAGATATTTAAACTTTTCTCCGATTATATTGCTAACTGCTTTTACGAGAGCCTTTCTTTCCGTTCCTGTCAGATTATATTTAATCTCCATTACGGCAATCCTCCTTTATTTTTTGTTAAGCACATATTACCGTCATGCAGAAAATATATCAAGTTGTATAGTACACAATATTACGTTACAGAATTTGTGAGTTCAGCATAGTAAGCAATTCCGTTCAATACATAGAACACGCACGGAAGTGCAACACCATTCCCCCATCGTATATTCCGCACTGTCGGAATGAGGATTTTAAAGCCACTTTATAATCTGATTTCTTGTTTTCGGTTTTGTACTTTTACAAAGTGCTTTTCTGTGATTTTCAAAAATGTCCGACCATTTCTGAATTTCTTCTTCCGTAGGATTTTTCTGTTTTCAAACCGTCACACCACCATACAGGGAACCCTTGCAGCAGCGCACATTCCTTAGGTGTCAGACGTCTTACTATATATTCCGTACCGTTTGTATCATTTACAAGCGGAGGGTCTTTGTAATCGCTTGCAACAAGTGTATTTGCACATTCTTTTTTCGGCACTTGTAAAAATGATGCCTTGCTTGCCGAATATGCAGGTTCGGCTACCGCTCCCGGACCTTTTGCCACCATTGTCGGCTGTTTCTCTTTTTCTATTGCAAAATCATATAACGCATTTTGTCCTTGATTAAATGCAGCACGGTCAATTCCATATGCAACCGCATGTCGGTCAACTGTATTTAATGTAAATGATGTATCCTGATTAAATCCGCTGCCGTTCGGTCCGTTTTTCTCCTTACGTCCAATTATTGAGCCCTGTAATGCAACAACAGCCATGCCTCCTTGATTAGATGACGGATTTACACCTCCGCAGTCAATGGTACGAGAAGTATCTGCCGCATATATTCCGCTGTTCGGATTGTCAGACTTCATCGAATTGCTGTCGTTTGAGCATATCCCATATGCTTTCGGTTCAAATAAGGTCTGGTCATTATTACAGCTTAATGTTGCCGACTTATTTTCTTGTATCAATGCACCTTTACCGCCGCCGTCACATCCGCATCTGATTTTTAAAGTTTTCGGTGTATGCACGACAAACGGCTGATTATTACCGCCCGTTCCGAAAGTTGCAAACACTGTCTGTGATACTTCCAACGGACCTATATATCTTGTATCTTGAGAGTGATTTTCAAACATTACACACGGCGGATGATGTGCCTGTGCTCTCAAAGTGGTAGTTTTGTCTTGCGTCACATCTATACGATCTCCGCCTTGATCGTTTAAACATATTGTGCCTGTTTCTCCAATGCCCGTTTCAGCAGTTCCGGCAGTTCCTTGCCACGAGCAGAGGCTCTTCTTAAAATTCCCGAACACGCTCTCTGACTCAAATAATACTTTTCCGGCACATTCTCCTGCAAAATCTGCGACAAGAGCGATTCTTCTGCGTCTCTGGGGGACTCCGAAGTATTGCGCATCGAGTATTCGATAGGCAACGGAATAATCATTTCCCACAATTTCTCCGGCTGTTGTCCATTTCTTCTCAGGCATAGGAATATGTACGGTTTCATCTTTGATTTTGCAGATTTCTTCAAGGACTGTCCTAAAATCCTGTCCTTTTGAGCTTGACATTGCTCCCGGCACATTCTCCCACACAATCCATCTCGGATATTCTCCATTTGTACTCTCCCCTCATTTCCTTTATAACCCGAATCGCCTCAAAAAACATTGATGATTTTTCACCGTTTAGCCCTTCACGTTTTCCCTGCTAAAGACAAGTTTTGACAAGGGCTTCCGAATGTAATTATATCAACCGGCTCAATCTTTCCGCCGTTCATTTTTGAAATATCACCGTAGTGTTTCATATGCGGAATACGCTTGGTAGTAACCCGAATAGGAAATGGTTCGATTTCACTCGCCCATATAGGCGTAATTCCAGCCATCATTCCGGCAAGAGGAAAACCTCCGCTGCCGTCAAATAATGAGCCAAGTGTTAAATTACTCATTCGTCAATACCTCACTGTACGGAATTTTTTCACCGTTACGCAATAAAAAACGTCATCTGAATTTTCTTTAAAATCCACATAACGTCTTACAATTACATCTACAAACTTCTCATCAATCTCAATCGCATAACATATACGGTCAGTCTGTTCACACGCAATCAATGTACTTCCACTGCCGCCGAACGGTTCAAGAATAACTGAATTGACCACACTTGAATTTTGTATCGGATATGCCACAAGCGGTATTGGTTTTGTTGTCGGATGAAGTTCTGATTTCTTCGGCTTGTCAAAATTCCATACCGTTCTTTGTTTTCTGTCAGAATACCACTTATGTCCGGCTGTAGGTTTCCATCCGACAAGTATAGGCTCATGACAATACTGATAATCACATCTGCCGAGCACGGGTGTATTTTTCACCCATATACACGTTTGATGACAGAAAAATCCGGCATCACGAAATGCAGTTCTGAAATTTATACTTTCCTTATCGGCATGAAAAACATAAATACTTGCACCATCCGCACAAACATCATACATACACTTAAAAGCTGAAAACAGAAATTCATAAAACTTTCCGTCCTCCATGCTGTCATTTTGAATAGTACCTGCCGTACCCTCGTATGCAACATTATACGGCGGGTCTGTTACAACAAGATTTGCTTTTTTGCCATTCATCAAGTTTTCATACGTTTCCGCTTTTGTACTGTCACCGCATATTAATCTGTGTTTTCCCAAAAGCCATATATCACCTTGTTCAGACACCGGATTTTCCGGAGGTGTCAAATCTGCATCATCTTCTTTAACTTCACCCTCTTGTGATTTTGCGAGAAGTTCATTAAGTGCTTCTTCCGTAAATGCAGACATCTCAAGTTCAATGTCACCGCTGTCCTTTATATCTTGTAAAATATCAGCAGACATTTTCATATCAAGTTCTGAAAATTCCTGTATTTTATTATCTGCCATAAGGTCGGCATATTCCGAAGCTTCACTTTCATAATCCTGAAAATCAACGGAACTTGCTTTGCTCCGATTTCTTTTGCGGCAAGAAGTCTTCCGTGACCTTTTACCACAAATCCGGAACGGTTTGACACTACAATCGGATGTCTCCAGCCTTGACGTTTTATGATTTTAGCCAATGCGGTTATCTGTTCTTTAGGGTGCTTGTTCGGATTTCTCGGATTGCCTACCAAGCTGTTCGTATCGACAATTTTATCATGAGCACAATACACTGCAACTCCGTCTGCCGTTGCTTTCGGTTCTATATGTTCAATCATTATCCTTACCTCCTACGCTACGAAAGCTTTCAGCTTTCTATGCTACAACTCACAAAGTGAATTATTGACCTCCAAATCTGTGTTTTATATAACATTCGTGTGAGCAGTATTTCCTGCTTTTATTGCTGTAACTTGTGAACTTCTTACCACAGCCTCTGCATATAAAGCTGTATACCTTTTTCCGAACCGAAGTTATGCAGTTCATAGTTCTTATTCCACCATTCCAAACGGCACTTATCGGAACAGAACCGTTTTTTCTTGCCATGCTCCGGCTGTTTTAATACTGCGCTACAATTCGGGCATATTATTCCGTTATCCAGCATTTCCCCATGATTTAGTTTTACCGCATCAGCGTATCCGGCCAGATTATTCTTCCGGCAGTAATGACGAACTGTGTCCCTGCTTAACCCCAGCTTTGCAGCTATCGCCTTATAGCCTAACCCTTTTAACCGTAACTGAGCAATTTTGTCTTGAATTTTCTTGTCCATAACCTCACTACCTTCAAAAAACATAAAAACACTAAAAAACATATATTTTTTTTATTTCGGTAAAAACGAAAAAAAGCGTTAAAAATCCGCATACCTATCAGATTTTCCAACGCTTTTATATGTTTTTATCACTCATACCTTTAACCGATATTATATTTTCTGCAAACACTGACACCGTCTTTATTTGCGATATATTTTTCAGTCTGCCGCATATCCCCCCGCCCTCCTAATTTTGCGAAAATTTGCGTTTGAGGGGGCAACGGTCTACGCTCACCCATTTTTTTAAGATTATATAACCCTTTGGGGGAGAGTGTACCCATAAAACACCCGATTATTTGTTCATTTAGGATTGTAAACCTTTAACCGATTATATATTTTTTTATTTGCTTCGCTGCCTATGATATCTTTATTATAATTGCATATAATATTTATATATTAAACTGCTGATTGCGTTTTATTAGCTTGATATTAGCAGTCTAATATGTTATAATAATACTACAATCAACGGAAGGAGTGATTTTACATGGCTAACATATCAAATGTAAGTTTTCGCATTGACAGCGACTTGAAAGCTCAAGCCGATACACTGTTTTCTCAGCTTGGTATGAATATGACCACAGCGTTTAACATTTTTCTGCGTCAGTCAGTACGCGAAGGACGTATTCCGTTCGACATAACTATAAACACACCCAACTCAGAAACAGTGGCGGCAATGCTTGAAACCGAGCGTATGCTGCGCGATCCCAATGTAAAGGCATATGATGTTGAAGACGCTCTAAAGGAGTTGAAGTCATGAATCTAAAAGTCATCTGGACTTCCAGATTTAAAAAAGACTACAAACTCGCAATCAAGTGCAACCTAAACATTGAGCTTCTTGACGATGTAATTCGTATGCTTGCCGCAGGACAGACATTGCCGGAAGAATACAATGACCATCAGTTAACAGGCAATCTCAAGGATTACCGTGAATGTCATATTCAACCGGATTGGCTGTTGATGTATCGCATTGAAAAAAACATTCTTGTTCTTACACTGCAAAGAACAGGAACACACAGCGATTTGTTCGCCAAATAAATATCGGGACGATTTCAGTAACTGTATGTAGGTTTACTGTCAAACCGTCCCGTTTTTTTATCATGACAGCTCTTACAAAGGCTCTGCCAGTTGCTTTTATCCCAAAACAATTTATTATCACCTCTGTGCGGTTTGATATGGTCAACCACCGTAGCTTGAACGTATTTCCCGTTCCTCTTACAAATCTCGCACAGAGGATGTTCTCTAAGATATGCCTTGCTTGATGTTCTCCATTTACTTCCGTATCCACGCTTTGTGGCTGAGCGAGTAACTTCAGGGTGACATGATATATGTTCCTCACAATATCTTCCGTCAGTTAAATTTGCACAGCCCGGATGTCTGCATGGTTTCTTTGGTCTGTATGGCATATTCTTTCCTCCAACGAAAAAAGGACGCTCCGTATAGGAAACATCCTTCTTTGTATAACTTTTCACTTTCAAGTCTTAAATATTTATTTCTAATCTTCCCTGCAATACCGTATTATCGGAATAATATCAAGTGTATCAGAATAATACAACCTCAATTATTGGAACAATACACAAAGCCGACTGTTACATATCATCTCTCTGTTTATTCTTCTCTCGCAATTATAGCATAACACACTTTTTTACGATGTTCAAGAGTGAACTGAAGTGAACTTGCGTGAACTATAGTGTCCAATTTTCTTTTTATATGATTTTATCAAGTTCAGCCAAAGCTTTCAAGTGCATTTTATGAATATACCGTATTGTAAAATTAAGTTCCAACGCAATATATCTCCACGTTTTACGGTCGGCATATCTAAGCCACAAAATCCGTTTATATCTTTCATCTTCGTTTTTATCAAGCTTTTTCCCATACTTCTGTTTTAAAATCGACAAGTTCATCAATATCTCTGTCAATATCACGGTCAATATCGATTATCTTTGTCATTATATTTTCAAGCGGATTTTTTATTCCGTGTATGCTGAACTGTTTCTCCGCTGTAATTTGGAGTGGTATTCATTGCAACATCACGAAGTGTCATAAGACGCTGTTGTTTTCTGTTTATCGCATTATCCATTGTTATAAGCTGACTTAAATATTCCTTTGCCGTCATTTGTATATTCCCTCCATCTTTGCTTTTATAGCCTCCATCAAAGAAGTCTGTCCCATGTCTTTATCATTTAAAGCCGTCATCACATCTTCATCAACCGTACCTTTGGTCACAATATGATGAACAACTACCGTGTTGTTCTGTCCCTGCCTATAAAGTCTTGCATTCGCCTGCTGATACAGCTCCAAACTCCACGTCAGTCCGAACCATATAATCGTGCTTCCGCCTTTCTGCAAATTCAGTCCGTGTCCGCAGCTTGCCGGATGTGCCAACGCAATTTGTATTTTACCGTTATTCCAATCGCAAATATCCCGTTCCGTTTTTATCTCACGGATATTAAATTTTTTCTGCTATTCTGTCCTTATCGTGCTTATAGCCGTAATAAACAAGTATGCTCTTTCCGTTTGACGCCTCAATTAAATCCTCCAAAGCTTCAAGTTTACGATTATGTATTTTCTTCACATTTTGGTTTTCATCATAAACCGCACCGTTTGCAAGCTGCAGCAGTTTATTGCTGAGACTCGCCGCATTCACTGCATCAATATCACCGTCGGCAAACGGCAGAAACATTTCCTTTTCAAGTTTCCGATAAAGTTTCATCTCTTTATCGTTCATCTCAACTTCGTAAATATTGTCTATTCTTTCAGGCATTTTGATATAATCCGTTGCTTTCATCGAAATACATATATCCGATATTTTCTCATATATCCTTTTTTCTGCATTAACCAACGGCTTGTATGAATACACAATCGCACCGTTTCGTTTATCCGGTTTGAAATATTCATCACGAAAACCTGTTATATATCTTCCGAGCCTTTCTCCCATCTCCAGCAGATTTATCTCAGCCCACAAATCAATCAAGCCGTTAGGTGCAGGTGTTCCGGTCAGACCTACAATTCTGTCAAACTTAGGTCTGACCTTACGCAGTGCTTTAAACCGTTTGCTTTGATGGGATTTAAACGAACTGAGTTCGTCTATCACAACCATATCAAAATCAATGTGACCGCTATTTACAAGCCACTCTACATTTTCACGGTTTATGATATAAATGTCTGCGTCTGCTTTTAAGGCTTTTTCCCTTTCGTCCGCACTGCCGATTGCTATTGAACATCTCAGGTATTTTAACTGTTCCCATTTGTCACACTCCTGTTTCCATACCGACAGTCCAACTCTGAGAGGAGCTATTATAAGGACTTTTTGAAATCTCAAAATAATCATACATGAGGTCACTTACAGCTGTGAGTGTTGTTATCGTCTTGCCAAGACCGCATTCCAGCATAAGTGCCGAAATCGGATTGTTTATTATAAAATCAACACCGTACTTTTGATACTCATGCAAATTAGCTCTGCTCAATTTCATCAAGCACACCTCCGATTTGTTCCGTACCGTCAATGCAATACACCGAAAACCCTAATGCTTCTAATTGCCTTTTTCGCTTTATCTGTATGACTCCTCATTTTCCGTCCGGGTGCTTTCATCTCTGCAAATGCAATTTTTCCGAAAGGTAGCAAAATCAATCTGTCGGGCATACCGTTAAAGTTCGGCGATACAAATTTCAGTGCAAGACCTCCGTGTATTTTCACTGCATTCACAAGCATTTTTTCTATCTCCTTCTCACGCATTTTACCTCCCATACAAGTTCCGAAGTTCCTTCCGTTCCCTATATCCTACGCGCGTATATATATGTGCGTAATTTTTAATATAATAATATATAATCTATATAACTTTTTAGGTAGCATCGGAACATTACCTTTAATTTATATAGGTTTTATGCCGTTTTTTAGTGTTCCGCACCAAGCTTTTTTACGGAACTTTTCGGATACATCGGAACACAAAACAGATATAGAAGTCTATACCTCTGTCCTTTCGTAACCTGCTGCCGCTCCATAAATTCCGAAACGGCTCTTTTTGCTCATCTTCCGCCAGCCCTCTATTTTTTGCCATAATGGCAGATATGGCATTTGCGTCAATTCTTTTCAAATCCGCTTTCGCCTTACCGAAACATTCACACCATATTTCCATATTGCATACCTTCTGACGCTTTATTTCCCTTTAATATTCACCTCTCCGAATTCACTTCCGTCAAGAAAATTCCGACGTTCATACAAGGACATTTCATTCCAATTTACAGGCAGCAATGTTTCAAGGTATTCACGCACCATACCCTCACGTTCGTCTGTTTCCATAGCCTCACGCTGAAGTTTCTTAGCAAGTTTCTCCGTCTGCTCATCAAGAATAAGCGGTTCGCCCCGCTTGTAATACACAAGCACCTCCGCCCAAATTTGATCTATATCATTCTGTGATAACTGCCACGGCTTTTTCTTTGAATTACCTGACACCTTAACAGGGAAAAAAACGGCGATTTCCCGTAGTATCACGCAGATACCCATGTTCGGCATTTGTAGTTCCGATAAAAATACACTGCCTTAAATGCGGTGTTGCACGTCTTCCGAACGAGGCACGAAACACATCGTTCTGCCTTTGATATAAAGCCGCGCAGTGTTTCAATCTCAGTTTTCTTAAGTCCTGCAAGCTCGCCTATCTCTAAAATCCAAAATCCCTGTAGCTTCTCCGCCGCCGTCTTATCCTTCGTATCCGACAGCAATAGAGAATCATTAAACCACTCACCGCAAAGCTTGGATATAATCGTGCTTTTCCCAATCCCCTGCGGTCCCGACAGTACAAGCATAGTGTCAAACTTTATTCCCGGCACCATTACTCTTGCTACCGCTCCGCATAGTGTTTTACGGGTAACCGCACGAGTGTATGGATTGTCCTCTGCACCAAGGTAATCCGTTAAAAAGCGTATCTACACGTTTCTGCTTATCCCACTTCGGCAGACCGTCAAGATACTGCCGTATCGGATGGAACGAACGGTCATCAACAACTTTTGCAAGTGCCACATCATAATTCACTCTTGTGAATTTACCGTAGCTGTATGTAAGATATGTAAGCAGCTGTGCGTCATCAGCGTCCCGCCAATACTTAGACGGGTGCTGCCATGGTACATCACCGTTAATTTCTATACAGTCCGACAGTTCGTTAAAAACTATTCCCTTGAGTTTCGGATCGTTCTGAAGTATTATCGTAAGATTTTGTATGCTGTTTTCTACGTCACCGTGCTTATTCACAGACAAATACTTATGCCACGATGTATTGTCATTGTCATTAATCACAGAAAATTCCTCATGCACTGCCTTTTCCTTATCCGTCAGTGTCTGTTCTTTACCTCTGCCGTCCTGCATTGCAAAGTCTGTCATTGCATTAAATGAGACTGATTTCTCACCGTCGTTTTCATCTTTGTCAAGATATGAAAACTTATGTATCCGCACCAAATCAAAGCTGTTGCACAGCTTACCGCAGGCAGGGTCTGTTGCGTGATGAGAGTATGCAAACTTGTCATTATACACTATCACTCCGGCTACGGAATCGGCAGGGATATAATCATAACGACCGTTCAGACTGCTTGGTTCATATACATCTGAAAGGAATGTGCTTATTGCGTCCTGTATCGTATATGCACGGCAAAATGCACCTACTATTCCCTTCTTTGTCAGAGGGTCTGCCTGTTTCTTCAATGCGTGTGATACAATTTTTTTCTGTCTTGACGAAACAGGATATTCAGAAGTATCATGCCAGTCTTTATAACGTGCAAGCACTGCGTCCGCATCTATTGCTTCACCGTCACGGTGCTGAAATACAAACTCACCGTCAGAAGATGTTGACGGCCAATACATAAGTCTATGCGGCTGATACGTTGTATCGTCAAACTGTTCTATGCCTATATCTGCCGCTATTCTGCGTGCAACCGCCGTATATTCATCTGCCGTAACAGGACGTGACAGAGGGATAATAAGCCTGAATCTCGGTGTTTGTGCAGTATGCTTGTGTGTGGAATATATCAGGCATTTGAAATTAAAGAACAGTTCAATCTGCTCCCAAAAATCCTCGTCTGCGTAATCCGCATCAAGAGTGAGCAGACATCGGTTAATCACAGTATCTTTTCTCCTTAGACCGCTGCGAAGTTCACCTCCGACAAATCCGCCCACATCTTTGATATTATCCTGCTGACCTTTGGGAAGTTTACGATATTCCTGCACCGTTTCAGCCGTTCGTATTGTCTGAGAACACTTCTGAACAAATTTCTCCCACGAAAATTCTTTAATCTTCCACGCTCTTGATGTACGGCTGTTCCCGACAGATATTTTCATTGTCCCCTCCGTTATACATGTCTATTAATCCCGTTTTTCCCTTTCGTTTTAATTGTTTCTCAACTTTTTTGCGTTCTGTCGCAGCTTTCGTCTTTGTCTTATAAAACGAACATCTTCTTCCTCCGAAATCATTATTCGTTAAGCAAATACAATAACCGTCTGCATTAGCAAAGCAGTCTTTTTTATCCAAACATCTTATTTTCATAATCGTACCCCTTTAAATTTATTTTCTTTTGCATTTTTGTTATTCCTTTTTTATAATACTCATATTCAAAACCGTCAGCATTAAGCGGAAGTCCGTCCGCCCATTCGGGTTTTATACACATCAGCTTGCACAGTTCGTCAACCGAACCGTAACCGCTCGGAACTTCACATATAATTTCATCATGAACGTGAAAAACAGTATCATATCCCGCATTTGCCGCATTTATCAGTGCATTTGCAAGCAAATCTCTTGCAGTCCCTTTGTACGATATTCTCTGTCAGCTTACCGCCGAAAGTTTCAAGTCTGTCCCACTTCTTTGCGGAGTTTATCCCCATATATGTAATGCTGTCACCGCCGAACCTATTTGTACCGATTCGAGGTTTTATATATGACAGCCGTCTTCCGCTTGGCAGACGTATGAATAATATCCCCGTTCATACGCAAACACAAGTTTTCCTAACGAAACGGTTGTTTTTTCTTTTATTGCTTTCATTGCCGCATTGCCGACTTCGTACCAAAAACGTACAATATGCGGATTGGCATTTCTCAATCGTTAATTAAGCCCTGAAGTTCATTCTCCTGCACTCCCATCTCAACAGCACCCATATTCTTTAACGCACCGACTGAGCCGCCGTAACCGCAGGCAAGTTCGGATATTTTCCCTTTGACGCAGTTCACCGTTTACTCCGTGTTTCTCAACCGGCACTTTAAACATCTTACTTGCGGACGCACAGTAAATATCACCGCCGTTTCTGAATGTATCTATTCGCCACTGCTCTCCTGCTATCCAAGCAAGCACACGAGCCTCAATAGCCGAAAAGTCTGCGACAATAAATCTATGGTTTGGTTTTGGAATGAGAACGGTTCTTATAAGTTCCGATAGGACATTCGGTACGTTTCCGAACATCATGTCAAGCATCTCAAAATCTCCGTCCTTTACAATATCCCTTGCAAGTGTTAAGTCCGGCAGATGGTTCTGAGGCAGGTTTTGCGGCTGCAGAATGTTACCGGACCATCTTCCCGTTCTGTTTGCACCGCAGAAACGCATCATTCCGTGTACACGGTTATCGCTGCACACACTGCGTATTACAGCCTCATATTTCTTGACGGACGTTTTCGCCATAAGCAGACGGAGTTTCAGCATTTCACTGACATCTCCGTCTGTTTCATCTGCCAGACTCTTAACAGCCTTTTTTTGACAGGCTTTCAATTTCCACACCGTTTTCCTTGAGCCACTGTTTTAACTGCGTTACTGAATTAGGATTTTCAAGTCCCGTTATCATATATGCCTGTTCAACCGCCACAGCCGTCTGTATTGAATTAAGCTTTACCGCCTGCTCAGCCAATTCACTGTCAACTAATACCCTCTGTCGTTTATTATTTGGTCGAGAACATATAGTCGATGTTCCTCATCACTTATAGGATACATTTTAAGTTTATCGGCAATCTGACGTTCAACGTCTACATCACGCATACAGTATTTTTTTTGAATGTTTCCCACTTGTTTATATCGTGACACGGTCTGTTTCGGGTACGGTTTCCGTTTGATTTTGTCGGCTTGCACGGTACACAGAAATACTTTAATTAACTCCTTGCCCTCCGTCATCTTCTGCCTCTCTAATCCGAGTACACTTCCGACATCGGCAAGCGACAAAGGCAGTGCCAGTTCCGCAGCCTGCACAGCTGTGCAGTACCAAGACTGAGGATTAAGATATTCTCCTCGGGAAGCTTAAGATACCTTGACAGACACACACGCTCAAATTGTGCGTTATATGCTGTTTTCACAACGGTATCTGATTTTATCGTTTGTATTATTTCCTCCGGAAGTTCTTCACCGCCTGCAATGTCAATTATATGTACATCACCGTCATCAACAGCATATGCAAACAGTAACATCTCAAAATTAGGAGAGTCCGCATACTTATATACTCCGCACCTTATAAGGTCTACGTCAGAAAAGGTTTCAATGTCGATTGATATTTTCTGCATAATAATCTTCGAATTGATTGAACTTTTTTAATTTAAGAAATCATCTTCCTCGTCATATGCTTCAAAATCGTCCTCTGCTCTGGTACGTCCGCCAAGCGGTTCTCCGTCTGCAATCTTCTGTATATTGCCAAGCCCACACGCAATTCCTTTATTTCCGTTTGTATTAAACGGATAAAGAGAGATTGACACTCTTGCATAACATCCGCTGTAAACCTCATTTCTGTCTAAAATAGGCTGTACATTCTTATCCACAATCTGCGGTTTATCTTTTTGAATTGCAGTTTATGAAATAGCAGTCTTTATATGCCTCATCATCAGGACGTTCAATATCACCGTCACGAAGAGGAAGTTTCAAATTTGCAGGTATTCTTCCTCCAAACTTTGCTTTGCCGTCCTGCTTTGCCTGTTCGACTGCGTTTTGAATATCCTTTACCGTCTTTGTATCAGACTTTGGTATAATCAAAGAAACACTGTACTTTTCATCACTGTCGTTAATAGATGCAGGCTCCCATATATGTTCATATGACAATCTGACTTTACCCGTTACTAAATGTGCCATATCAAAATTCCTTTCTAAACTCACCCAATGTATGTACTTCTTCTCTCTTATCCGTTTCCGGCACAAGTGTCAGTCTGCCTTTCGGTTTTTATGATATAGTCACCGAGCAGTTCTTTAAAAATTTTTCTGCCCATAAGCTTTTCCATATCCGTTATACCTATAAGCGTGCTTTTTATATATCTGCGACATGGTATAACCGTTATTTCGGCAGACCTCTGCAATCTTGTTTTCATCCACATACTGTCGTTTGGAACGTCCCTCGACTATTTTAAATCCGCTCCAGCTTTTCCCCTCATTTATAGCTTTCGCCTGTGCATAAGAATATACATCTTCTGCCCATTTTGACAGGTCGTCCGCTATTGTCAGCATGTGCAATATTTCATTGTCATTAAGTTCCGCGGGGTCTTTAAACTCATATTCTGCTGTTTCAAGCATAAGTTCTGCACGTTTTCTGCATACAGCTCTTAATTTGCAGAATCGACAATGATTTCCCTTTGAATTCGCCCTCGCCTTTTGCGGCAAGTTCGGCTATCGGTTTCAGTGTATTCTCCGCCCATTCCAGAAGTTCATCAACAGAAATCTCCCATTCGGAAATATTATCAAGTCTTGGCTGAACAATGGCTGTTTTCACTGTCTTGATATCATACAGATAATCGTAAAGATTAAGTGCACCCAATGCATACAACATCATCTGCGGATTGAGCTCAGCCGATACCGTCACGCCTTTGCCGTACTTAAAATCTATAACCTGCATTACATCATCTGCAACTATAACAAGGTCACCCGTACCGAAGCCGTCCTTAACATAATTTGAAAAGTCAAGTCTTTGTTCTACCATAACTATTGCGTCGGGACATATTTTTCTTATTGTTTCGATTTTATCTGTCGCATAATACGCATAGCTGTCTGTATATCTGTCGATTTCTTCTGCATTGAAGTTTCCGACATTCGGAGGTGCAAGGTCTTTTTCACCTAAATGCCATCTGATTTTATATTCCGCCATTTCATGAGCTGCCGAACCTTCCTGTGCATATATATTGTTGTTTCGTCCGGAATATCTGCTGTTGCAAGTGCTGACGGCGGACATTCCAGCCAACGATATGCCGATGACGCAGAAAGTACAGCGTGATTTAACGGCGGCATATCAAGATACCTCCATCTGCTGTAAATCTGCATAAAATGAATCAAGGTCTGATTCTGCAACAGCGGTAATATTCTTTTACTCCGTATTTTTCAATAAGCTGTTTTATTTCCTCACGCTTACCGTTTCGTGACAGTTTAACCGCAAGTTCACGCAGCATTTCATGTAACACTCGGCTTATCAGCTTGTTTTTCCTTTGATACGCCGTCATTGCCTGCCACGGCATTTGCCATGGTTTCCAAACTGTCCGCAAGCGAACGCATATCGCTTACAACGTCAAGCAAAAGTTTCGTTCTGCTCATCTTCTCCCCTCCTTGTTCACTTCACATATCGAAAGTTTCTCTACACTGTCACCCGGAACAAGTATTGTCATCTTACACGGTATGCCAAACAAAAGACGGAGAAATTTCTCTTTATTGATATACTGCGGAAATTCACAATACTGTCCGCTCTCGGTTTCTTTGAAACACTGATTGTTAATGTATGTTTCATAGTTAAACGTCCTTTCCGAAAGGCTAATTTTTTTATACCCTTCACTATACGGACACAAAAAACACTGAAATATAAGATTTTTATAAAAACTTTTTCAGCTTTTTATAAATTGTTTTTAACTGCTGTGATACTGCCGACTGACTTATCCCCATATGTTTCGCATAATCACTTACAGACATTCCGTCAAAATATACAGCCTTTATAAGGGACTTCTGCTTATCCGAAAGATATTTTATCGCTTCTGTTAATCTTCCGAACTTACTGTCTGTTTCAAAAATTGCCGTAAGATTTTTTTGTCCTCCGACGCATAAACAATTCCTTCATACACACACGCATCAAGCGAATAGTGCCTGCGTCTTTCCTTCTTATCATTATTCCTCTCCAGTCTGTCCAGTTCCACAAGAATACTCGCCCATTCATTAGGAACATCAACCTCCACATCTCCGTCCGCAAACTCATACTTAATTTTTCATAAAAAGTACCGCCTTTCCGCAAGAAAAACGGCACTCTAACAAGCCGAAAAAAACTCGCATTTTTTAAATGCAAGCCATTCGGCTCTGAATTAAGTTTTCATATAAAAGTCTCCTTTTTCATTGATAATAAAAAAATGCTTGGTAAACAGTTCAGAAAAAAAGAACTGTTTACCAAGCATTCTGTTTTTAATTATTTTATAAGCTCCAAAAGCCATGGTGCTGATGGTTTGGCTATTGCCCGAGCATTGAGATATGCCATTTCAAGAGTCAGACAAGTATTTCCTAAATAGTATCCGTCCATAACTGTCAGTGTCATTGCCAAATCCGGCTTATTCATTTTAGTAAGATATATCGGAAGTAAATATTGCACTCTCCCCATATATCCCTGTGCAGAAATAAGTCCCGGTTCTATAACTGCTTTTCGCCTTGCAAGTTCCACTGCAGTTTCCAATAGCAACGGCAAATTTTTAGCCTTTCTTATTTTTGCGGGAATTCTATTTAGATTTTCTTCATCACCCAAAATATGCTCAACATTTACCCTTATTGACCATTCGGGATTAAAATTCAAACCTTGCTGTGCCATATGATACACCGGTCGTTCAGGCAACGGCTCTATATATTTAAGCCATGGTGACATTTCATCACAAAAGCCTTTAAAATACCATTCAAGCATAGAATCCTGCTTTTTTATTTCTGAAAAAAGCAGCCATATATGCCTTTATAGCTCGGGGGTGTATAATCCTGTATGAAAGCAGGCACATTCATTCTCAATGTAAAAATATTTTAATGCTTTATTATCTTCTTGTTCTGAGTTGAATTCAATAGCCTGTTTACGAAAAATTGTATGTATATATCGTTCCAATATCGGTGTTTCTGCATTCTTTGTTTCAACTGCCGGTTTCTTGAACTGCCATGCCTCCGGCAATACCATACATTTTAAATCATGAAGATGCCTGTACCAATCGGGTACATAAGCAAACTCAAATAAGTCACTTTGTATTGTTATCATTTTTATCACCTTACATTTCAAAAGTTCTTCAAGATACCTCATCTGTATCTCTGCTTTAAAATCTTCGTCTACATATCTTATCAAATTTCCAAACCTATCTTTTTTAGTAACCATTGAAACTTTATTTATATATCTCTCATAGCGTTTCAACATTGATATCTGTGCATCACAATCCCCGTTGATAGCTTTTTCTGCAGTTCGATTCTTAAGGTCCACGAATATCACACTCCAATCTCCTTTCTTTATAATTTTTATTAGCTTAAAAGCTTTGTTTTTCCAATTTGTAATAGTTTTCTCTGAAACGTTTAATATC
>VOFC01003625.1_pt1 | contig 27097 bp, 51 predicted proteins | sample 5384161 | NCBI WGS metagenome assembly VOFC01 (sample SAMN12384722, study PRJNA508395) | human gut metagenome | isolation source: healthy gut B | host: Homo sapiens | reverse complement strand
CTTCCAAGGGAACCTCCTGGTCCTCCAAGGCCTGGGTGGGGGGGGGCGAGCCCGGCGGCGGGCATCAATGACCTTGTTGGCGGCAATCCGAAACAGCCAGGTACGGAAGGCGGCCTTCCCCTCGTCATAGGTGTGGATGGCCCGGAGCACCGCCAGGAAGATGTCCTGGGTCAGGTCCATGGCATCCTCCATGTGGCCGGTCTGGCGGTAAACGAACCGGTAAAATCTCGTCGTAGTGTGCCCGGATCAAATGGTCCGCCGCCGTTTGGGACCGGTGCCTCTGCACCTCCTGGATCCATTTTCTTTCCTGGTCCATCCCGTTCACCGCCTTTCTATTGGTATATTCGAAGGGGCCCCCGCCATCGTTGCACCCATTTTTCGCAAAGCATGCAAAAAAATGCCGGGGCGGAAAGTTCCGTCCCGGTGGTATTCTATCCCTTATGGTTTTTTTTCTGTCTCCTCCGTACCGGAGACCAAATGGGAGAGGGCATCCTGCACCCCTTCCATGTGTGCCTGGGCTCGGTGGAACGCCGTGCGCACCTCGTCCAACTCCGTCTCCGCAGAGACGATGGCGTCGTGGAGATCTCGCTGCAATTGTTGGCGGCGGGACTGAATGTCCCATACCCAGCGGGTCCCTCCGCCCGGATCTCCGCCGCCTGGGCCCGGGCTGTCTGTAAGGTAACCTGGGCCCGCTCGTGAGCGGCCACCTCAATGCCGCCGGCCGTGTCTTTGATTCGCCGCCAGGAAGCCGCCTCTGGTTCGATATCCTGGAGTTTTTCTTCCAGGGATGCCGCGGTTGCCTTCGCCTGGGTCAGGGCAGTGGTGGTCTTCTCCAGTTCTTCCTGGGTGGCCGCCAGCGTGTTTTCCAGGTCTGCCTGGGCCTTTTCCGCTTCTGCCGCCTGGGCCTCTGCCTGGCGCAGCCGCTCCTCCGCCTGCTGTCGGGCTGTGCGCTCCTCGGTCAGCTCCCGTTCCAACCGCTCGCAGTTGGCCTGGTGTTCCCAGGTGAGCTGCTCAATATAGTGCAAAGACATCTTGGCGGTGGAATCCCCAAACGCGCTGCGCGAAACTGGCCTGCCTTCTCCTGCATGGCATACCCTCCTTCAGCGGGGCTGTCCCCTGAGGGACACCCACCTGACGACGCTTTGTCAAATCCTAAAAATTTTTTCTCACTTTGGGTCACATCTTACCATATTCTGTCTTTCAATACAATCATTTTTTCCCGGAATCTCCCGGGGAACTGACATTTCATTGACGGAACGGGTTTCAAATGCTATAATTTTTTATCGATTCCAACGCTGTGGAACCTTCCCGCGGCAAGGGCTGGGGCCCAGTGCCCCACAATACGAAAGGCCCTCGGGCCGGCACAAGGGAGAATGGATATGTGGGCCTCAACCGCTTGGAAAGAATATACGCTGCTGGACTGCGGCCGCGGAGAAAAAGTTGGAGCAATGGGGGCCGTATACCCTGGTTCGTCCGGACCCCCAGGCCATCTGGGACACCCCTCGCCGCCACCCCGGTTGGAAAACCTACCACGCCCGCTATGCCCGGTCCAACACCGGCGGGGGGACGGTGGGTGAAGAAAAGACCTGCCCCAACGGTGGCAGGTGCACTACCGGAACCTTACCTTTAATATTAAGCCGATGAACTTCAAGCACACGGGCCTCTTCCCAGAGCAGGCGGCCAACTGGGACTTTGCCATGGAGCAAATCCGGACGGCGAGTCGGCCCATTTCCGTGCTGAACCTCTTCGCCTATACGGGCGCGGCCTCTGTGGCCTGCGCCGCCGCCGGCGCCTCGGTGTGCCATGTGGACGCAGCCAAAGGGCATGGTGAGCTGGGCCAGGGAAAAACGCCAAGAGTTCCGGCCTGGAAGACGCCCCCATTCGATGGATTGTGGATGACTGCGCCAAATTCGTGGAGCGAGAGATCCGGCGGGGCCGGCGGTACGACGCCGTGATCATGGATCCCCCTTCCTATGGCCGGGGTCCTTCGGGGAGATTTGGAAGTTGGAGGAAAACCTCTACCCCTTTGTGAAACTGGTGGCCGGGGTGCTCTCTGACCGTCCCCTGTTTTTCCTCATCAATTCCTACACCACGGGGTTGGCCCCGTCGGTGCTGACCTACATTTTGGAGACCCTGCTCACTAAACGTTACGGCGGTCACACCGTCAGCGACGAACTGGGGCTGCCGGTGGCAGAGAGTGGTCTCATCCTCCCCTGCGGCGCCGCCGGGCCGATGGACGGCGGCTGGGAAATAAGGAGCATCCTATGAGTACCATGATCAAAGCGGAACACCTCACTTTTCGCTATCCCGATGAGCCGGCAGATCACCCGCCGGTGTTGGACGATATTAACTTGGAGATTGCGGCCGGATCCTTTGTGGCCATTCTGGGGCACAACGGTTCCGGCAAGTCCACCTTTTGCCAAGCACTGCAATGCCCTGCTCACCCCCACCCAGGGGAAACTTTGGGTCGATGGGTTGGACACCTCTGACCCGGACAACCTTTTTGGCCATTCGGGGCACGGTGGGTATGGTGTTCCAAAACCCCGACAACCAAATCGTGGCCAGTGTGGTGGAGGAAGACGTGGCCTTTGGCCCGAAAACATGGGGATTCCCCGAAGAGATCCGAAAACGGGTGGACACTGCCCTCAAAATGGTCGGGATGTATGAATGGCGTGAGCACGCGCCGCATCTGCTCTCCGGCGGGCAAAAGCAGCGGGTGGCCATTGCCGGCATCATCGCCATGACCCCCAAAGTGCATCGTTTTGGACGAGGCCACCGCCATGCTGGACCCTGTGGGCCGGCGGGAAACGGTGGACACCATCCGCACCCTGAATGAAAAGTTCGGCATCACCGTCATCCTCATCACCCATCACATGGATGAGGCGGCCCAGGCCCAGCGCCTCATCGTCATGGCAGACGGCCACATCATCGACGACGGCGCCCCCACAGAGGTGTTTCAGCATGTGGACACGCGCGCAATGCCGGCTTGGCCGTGCCGGAGACGGTGGGCCTTCTGTACGAACTGCGCAAGGAGGGGTTGAACGTCCCCTAGACGCCATCAGTGACGAGGCCTGTCTTTGCGGTGTTGGCCGGCCTGCTTCGGTAACCTCTGTCTGCATCAAAAAGAGAGGCGGAATCCAGTTTGGAACCCATCATTGAAATCAAAAAACCTAACCCATATTTACAGCCCCAACACCCCCTTTGAGCAGCGGGCCCTGGATCAGGTGAACCTGACCATCTACCGCGGGGGAGTATCTGGGGATCATCGGACGCACCGGTTCCGGCAAGTCCACCCTGATTCAGCACCTCAACGGTCTGATCCGCCCCACAGAGGGGGAGGTCCTCTTCCAGGGGCAGGACATCTGGAGCAGCAAAGAGCTGACCCGCAACATCCGCTTTCAAGTGGGGCTGGTGTTCCAGTATCCGGAATACCAGCTGTTCGAGGAGACAGTGTACAAAAGACATCGCCTTCGGCCCCCGGAACATGAAGTTGGATGAGCCAGAGATTGACCGCCGGGTACGCCAAGCGGCCGCCTTTGCCGGCCTGAGCGAGGAGATCCTGGCACGCTCCCCCTTCGAACTCTCCGGCGGACAAAAGCGGCGGGTGGCCATCGCCGGCGTCATCGCCATGGAACCCAAAGTGTTGATCCTAGACGAGCCGACCGCCGGGTTGGACCCCGCTGGCGCCAGCATCCTGGCCAACATCGACGCTTACCGCCAGGCCAACCAGGCCACCATCATCATCGTCAGCCACTCCATGGAGGACGTGGCCCGGCTCACTGACCGCCTGGCCGTGGTGAGCCACAGGACCCTCCCTATGTGGGCACCCCTCGGGAAGTGTTCTCCCATGGGGAGGCGTTGGAGGCAATGGGCCTGGCTGTGCCCACCATGAACCAGGTGTTCTCCCCGGCTGAGGGCCATGGGCGCCGAGGTGGACCCTGCAGTGTATACCGTAGAGCAAGCCAAGGCGTCCTTTCTGGCGGCTCTGAAGAAGAAGGAGGGGAAGTAAGTGGCTCTGAAAGACATTACCCTGGGCCAGTACTTCCCCGGCCACTCTCTTATTCACCGGTTTTGACCCCCGGGGGAAGATTATCTTTACCGTAATCTACATTGTGGCCATTTTCTGTGCAACTCTCTGCTCTCCTACGGCATAGCCCTGGCCGTCTTTGCTGATCCTCATCGCCATTTCTAAGGTGCCCTTCAATCCTTCCGAAAGGGTATGAAGCCGGTGATCTTCCTGGTGATTTTCACCGCCCTTTTAAACCTGTTCTATACCTCGGATGGCACCGTGCTGTGGAGCTACGGCATCCTCACCATTACGGTAGAGGGCATCTGGCGGGCCGGCTTCATGGTGGCGCGGATCCTCATGCTCATCGCCTGCACCCTCCTGCTGACCTATACCACCTCCCCCATCACCCTCACCGATGGGCTGGAGCGGCTGTTGCGCCCCCTGAAAAAAGTGGGGTTCCCCGTCCACGAACTGTCCATGATTATGAGCATCGCGGCGCGGTTTATCCCCACCCTGATCCAGGAGACGGACAAGATTATCTCCCGCCCAAAAGGCCCGGGGCGCTGACTTTGACACCGGCGACCTGGTGCAAAAGGCCAAGGCGCTGATCCCCATTCTCATCCCCTTGTTCATCTCCTCCTTCCGCCGGGCGGAGGAATTGGCTGTGGCCATGGAGTGCCAGCGCTACCACGGGGACGATGGCCGCACCAGCCTGCGGCAGCTTGTGATGCACGGCCGGGACTGGGGTCTGGTGGTGTTTAGCCTTGCTCTGTGCGCAGGCATCGTTGCCCTGCGCGTTTTGGGCCTATAACCTCATTCTGATTTGGGAGGTCTTCATGCAACATCGCTTTGACCCTGATGTATGACGGCACCGCTTACCACGGATGGCAGGTGCAAAAGCGGGATGTCACCGTGGCAGAAACCCTGGAAAAGGCCCTCGCCCAGGTGATGGGCCATTCGATCAAGTGCACAGGCGCCGGGCGTACGGATGCCGGCGTCCACGCTGAGGTGTATGTGGCCAACTTCCGCACCGCCTCCACCATCCCCTGTGACCGCATCCCCCTGGCGGTGAACACCCGCCTGCCGGGAGACATTGTGGTCACTAAGGCCACAGAAGTGCCCGATGACTTCAATGCCATCGGCAGCTGCCTACGGAAGGAGTACACCTATCGCATCTATAACTCCCGGATCCGCAATGCTTTTCTGGTCAACCGGGTGTGGTTCTATCCCAAAAAAGCTGGACGAGGCCGTGATGCACCAGGCGGCCCAGTACTTTGTGGGAACCCATGACTTTGCCTGCGTCCGTTCCGTGGGGACCGAGACCAAGACCACCGTCCGCACGGTACATTATTTTGAGATCACCCGGGAGGAAACCTCATCTCCTGCCGGGTTTGTGCAGACGGATTTCTCTACAACATGGTGCGGGCCATGGTGGGGACCTGCGTTTACGCCTCCGAGGGAAAGCTCTCCCCCGACATCCCCGCCCTGTTGGAAGGGCGAAACCGCACCGATGCCGGCCCCACTGCCCCCCTCAGGGGCTGTACATGACCAACCTCTGGTATCCCATAGACGGGCTTCCCTAATGAACCCGGAAGAACGTCCCCCCTTTGTCGCCCTTTTGGAGGTTCTCTATGAGTAAACTGCAAGATTGGAAAACAAACCTCACCCGGAAGCAACGGGTGATTCTTCTCATTGTGGTGGCTGTGGTGGTGTTGGCTCTGCTGACCGCCACAGTGTTCCGTGACAACGTCGTCAGTTTCTTTCGCTGGGCAACCTACTCTCAGCAGAACGACAGTTTTTCCCACAACGCCCAATCCAACAGCCTTTTTATGGGGCTGGAGGACAACCTGTTGATTTGCACCCAGTCCCAGATCCAGTTGGTCTCCCCACTGGAACTTCTCGTGTGCAGGAATCGGTGGAGATGGCCACCCCTGCCCTGAACGCCTCTGGCAAATACGCCGTGGTCTATGACGTGGGCGGGCAAGAGCTCCGGGTCATCGGCGAGGAGGCCCTGCTTTGCATTCCCTGACGTTGTCTGAGGAAGAGTCCATCCTCTGTGCTACCATCAACGAAGATGGCTGGGTTGCTGTAACCAGCAAGGTCAGCGGTTACAAAGGCGTGGTGACGGTTTATAACCAGAACTTTGAGACTGTAATGACCATTCGCCTGTCCAGCCGGTACATTTCGGATGCCATTGTCACCCCGGACTGTCAAGGGGTTTATCTCATCTCTCCGGGACAGGCAGAGGGTTCCTTTGAAAACACCTTACTCTACTACACCTTCTCATCCAACGAGGCACCCACCCGCACCCTTTCCCTGGGTTCCAACGTGGTGCTCTCCACCCACAGTGCCAGCCGGTGCTGGATCCTTGGAGACGAGAGCCTGCTCATCTTGGATTCCAGCGGGGTGATTACCGCCAGCTATGACTATGAAGGGCAGTACCTCAAAATGGCTTCCCTCCAGGGGATGGGTTTGCCACCTTCTTTGCTCTCCCGCTCCTCCTCTGGAAGCGGGGGCAATTTGGTTACCGTGGCCGCTGACGGTACGCCCTATGGCTCCCTTACCCTGGATGGGCAGCCCATGGCTCTGGCCGCCCAAGGGCATGACATCGCCCTGCTGACCACCAGCGAGGTGATCACCGCCGACCGAAAGCTGGACGGCTACCGCACCACCCCCAACCAGCAGGGCATCCGTAACGTTGCTGTCTACTCGGATGGCAGTGTGGCCCTCATCAACAGCGCAACAGTAAGCCTCTACTTCCCTTCACCGGCACTCGCGTGGAGGCAGATGTCTTTTGCCAACCAGGAGAACGGATGATGGTAACCACAGTCTCTCTCCTGTTGGATCTGGTCCTGCTGGGTCTGCTGGTCTACTTTTTTCGTGATGGGAGTTCGCCGCGGGCTGATTCTTAGCTTGTGCTCCCTGCTGGCAGTTCTCTTGGCCCTGTTGGGTGGATGGTATTTGGCCACCCACTGGTCCCAACCCCCTGGAGGACCGACTGGAACCGGTCATTCTGGAATCCCTCCTAGACAAGGAAGAAAAAAACGGTCAAACGGATCCTTCCGCCGCCCAGGAAAACGGGATTACCTTGCCAGAAGGCTTTTCACAATCCCTGCAAGAACAGGTCAATCAAAGCGCAGAGGCCTGGAGAACCGCCACTCTCAACGAGGCTGCCAACCTTATCGCCGGGCTGCTGGCTAAGGCCATCCTCTTTTTGATTGGGTTTTTCGGGGTGCTTTGCTGGTGTGGAACCTCCTCTGCCATGGATTAAACTTGGTGGCCAAGCTCCCCGGCCTGCATTTCCTCAACAAACTGTTGGGCGGCGTGTTCGGCCTGGTCAAAGGCATCCTGGTTCTGATCATCGTCCGCTGGGTTCTCTGTGACTTGCTGGGGTGGATCCCCACCGACGTGGCGGAAGGCAAAGCATCCTCCTCTCCCTGCTGTCCTCCATCGACCTGTTTTCCTGGCTGGCAGGATAATCCCCAGGGCCATTCACACCTAATTCATAATCCTGTGCTAAGATAGCATACTAGTAAACCATACACCCCATGGAGGAGTGAACGCACCTATGAAACCTACCCTTTGCAGCAGATGCAAAAAGAATGTGGCCGTGGTGTTCATCACCCGGCTGGACAATAACGGGCAGGGCAGCCACAACGAGGGCCTCTGCTTGAAATGCGCCCGAGAGCTGAACATCCGCCCGGTAACCGATATGATCGAAAAATGGGCCTCAGCGACGAAGAACTGGAAGGTCTGACCAATGAAATGATGTCCGCCTTTGAAGGGGCTGAGAGCATGGAAGGCCTGCTGGGCAACCTCTCCGGCGCCTTGAGCGATGCCGCCAACGGCAACGATGACGATGAGGAGGACGGCCGCACCGCTACCTTCCCCTTCCTCAATAAGTTGATGGGGAACCTGGCACCCACAGAGGGGAACGACGCCAAGGAAGAGTCCATCCCCGATGTCTCCCCCCAGGCGGCGGACGGCGGCCGGGCCGCTCGAGAGGACAAAGCCGACCGGAAAAACCGTGGAAAACGAAAGTTTCTGGAAAACCACTGCATCTCCCTTACTCGAAAGGCGCCGAAGGCAAGCTGGACCGGATGATCGGCCGGGAGCAGGAATTGGAGCGGGTGATTCAAATCCTCAACCGCCGGCAGAAGAACAACCCCTGCCTCATCGGGGAACCCGGCGTGGGGAAAACCGCCATTGCCGAAGGACTGGCTATGAAGATTTACCAGGGTGATGTACCCTATAAGCTGAAGGACAAAGAGGTCTACCTGTTGGATCTCACCTCTCTGGTAGCCGGCACCCAGTTCCGGGGGCAGTTTGAAAGCCGTATGAAGGGACTCATTGAGGAGATCAAAAAACTGGGCAACATCATCCTGGTGATTGACGAGGTTCATAACCTGGTGGGCGCCGGGGACGCCGAGGGGTCCATGAACGCCGCCAACATCCTCAAGCCCGCCTTGAGCCGGGGGAGATCCAGGTCATCGGCGCTACCACCCTCACGGAATACCGCAAGTACATCGAAAAGGACTCTGCCCTGGAGCGGCGCTTCCAGCCGGTGATCGTCAACGAGCCCTCCATTGAGGACGCCGTGGAGATCATCAAGGGCGTTGCCCCTTACTATGAGTCCTTCCACCATGTAAAGATCACCCCCGACATTGCCCGCCTGGCCGTGCTCATGTCGGAGCGCTATATCACCGACCGGTTCCTGCCAGACAAGGCCATCGACCTCATCGACGAAGCCTGTTCCGACGCCAACCTCCGGGACAAGAACCTGGCCCGCAAAGATGGAAGTGGAGAAAGAGCTCAACGACATCGCCGTGGGCGGGAGGTCATGGTGGCCGATGCCAGTGACAAGGCCTATGAGCGCCTGGCCGAACTGCGGAGCAAAGAGCTCCAACTCCTCCAGGAACAAAAAAGAACTGGGGCAAAGCAGGAGGCTCCCACTCTAACCCTGGACAGCCTGGCCCGGGTGGTGGAACTTTGGACCAAGATCCCCGCCAGCACCATCCAGGAGCAGGAGTACGAGCGCCTGGCCAAGCTGGAAGACCGGCTGAAGGAGCACGTGGTGGGCCAGGATGAGGCCATCGCCTCGGTGGCCAGCGCCATCCGCCGCAACCGGGTGGGGGTCACCACCAAGCGCAAGCCGGTGTCCTTCATCTTCGTCGGTTCGACCGGCGTTGGTAAGACGGAGCTGGTGAAGCGGCTGGCGGAAGACCTCTTCCACGCCCCGGAATCCCTGATTCGTCTGGACATGTCGGAGTTCATGGAAAAGCACTCGGTCTCCCGGATCATCGGCTCTCCCCCGGGGTATGTGGGGTATGACGAGGCTGGCCAGCTCACGGAAAAGATCCGCCGGAAACCCTACTCCGTGATCCTCTTTGACGAGATCGAAAAGGCCCACCCCGATGTGCTGAATATCCTGCTCCAGATCCTGGATGACGGCCACATCACCGACGCCCAGGGCCGGACGGTGAACTTCGAAAACACCGTCATCGTCATGACCTCCAACGCCGGCAGTGAGAACAACTCCGGCCCGCTGGGCTTCGGCAAAACCACCAACGAGCTGAACAAGGACAAGGCCATGAAAGCCCTGCAACAGTTCCTGCGGCCGGGTTCATCAACCGGGTGGACGAAGTCATCTGCTTTAACCAGCTCTCGGAAGAAAACTTCCGTTCCATCGCCCGGATCATGCTCCAGGAGCTCCAAGACGTCTTTGCAGGAAAAGAACCTCACCTTCTCTTGGGAGGAATCGGTGCTGGATCAGCTGGTAAAGGAATCCTACTCCGCCGCCTATGGCGCCCGGAACCTCCGCCGGTATATTCAAGAAGCATTTGGAAGATCCCATCGCTTCCCAGATCATTGACAGTTACCTCCATCCCATCACCGCCTTGAAGGCTGTGGTGGAGGACAGGAAGATCGTCATTCACTCCCTGTAATCCGGAACCCCTTGGAAATCAACGAAAATCGCCTGCACAGCTTTTCTGTGCAGGCGATTTTTTAGGGGTAACGATTATCTCTCTTTTCCCAGGAAAAACAGTGCCAGGGTCCCCAGGCCAGAGTGGGCGCCGATCACCGGCCCCACATCTCCGATGGTGACGGAGGCCACCCCCAGTTTGCTCTGAATGGCGGCAGCCAGAACCTCGGCATCTCCCAGGCAGTCACCATGGCTGATGTAAATTCGCTGGGTTTCCGGGGCAATGGCGGTCTCCTCCATATGGCGTACCAGGGCTTCCACCGACTTCTTCCGCCCCTTGGCAGACTCCATGGGCACCAAGCGCCCCTCATTGTCCACGTGGAGAACGGGCTTAATGTTCAGCAGGTTCCCCACAATGGCTTTGCCGGCAGACAGCCGCCCACCCCGGCGCAGCTGGCTGAGATCCCCACGGTAAACCAGTGGCAGAGGTGGGGGATGGTCTCCTGGACAAAGGACGCCACTTCCTCCAAGGACTTCCCCTTCCGCTTTTCCTGGACTGCCAGATCCACCAGCAGGCCTTGCCCCATGGAGGCACAGAGGGTATCCACCGCGCGAATCACAGCGTCAGGAAACGCCTCCCGCAACTCTTCCACTGCCATGGCGGCGTTTTGATAGGTGGCGCTGAGGGCAGAGGAAAACCCCAGATAGAGTACGTCCTTTCCTGCCTCCAGGAAGGGGCGGAAAGCGTCCTAAAGGCCTCCACATTGGGGGCAGAGGTCTGGGCAGGTTCCCCTTTGCTTAGGCGGGTGTAAAAGACGTGGCTTTCCGGCATCTCTCCGGGATAGTTGCGAAAGTGGTCCTGTCCCAGGTGGACGGACAGGGGGGATCACGGTGAGGTCCAACTCCCGGATCAGGTTCTTATCAAAATCGCGGCAGGAATCCGTCGCGATGATATAGTCTCTCATAGTAGCCTCCTTCTAACGTGTCTATGGTGATCGTATGCCTTTAAAAACAGCAGTTGGTGTATACCGCAAAATGGAACACCGTGCCGGCCAACACAAAGAAATGCCAGATGCCGTGGCGGTAAAAGGCTTGTCCTTTGCCGATAAAGACTACACCAACGGTGTAGGCAAGCCCCCAACAGAATCAGCAGGAACCTATCCTACTGAGATTGTGCAAAGCATCACCGGCATGGCCAACACGGCCATCCACCCCATGACCAGGTAGAGAACCAAGGAGAGTTTCTTCCACCGGGCCAGGTCCACCGCATTGAGGACAATGCCCACCAGACCACAGGCCAGGTTGATGCCAAACAAGACCCAGCCATAGGGACCGCCCACAGTGACCAGACAGACGGGGGCATAGGTCCCCATAATCAGCAGGAAAATGGAGCAGTGGTCCAATACTTGAAACACCTGCTTCCCCTTCGACGGCGGCAAGGCATGGTACAAGCAGGAAAAGAGGTAGAGGAGGATCATGGACACCCCAAACACCGTGACGCCCACCAGGTTGACCAGGCCCCCATAGGCCTTGGCACGCAGGACCAGCGAAAGACAGTACCAGCCACAGCCAACAGGGCGCCCACACCGTGGGACACGGCGTTGAGAACTTCTTCCCTTACACTCAGCCGGCGAGTATCGCCGGATAGGCCAACGATTCGGTCATCATGGTTCCTCCTTCTCTGATTTTAAAAAACGTTTCATCTTGAGTTCAATATTAGGATAGCACGCGCACTGCAAAAAGTCAAGTATATATTATATCCAATATGAAATAACCTTGTTTCCGACACAAGAAGTGTATTTTCGACGCCTTGCATCTTTTCTCTAGAAAAGATCACATTTTCCCCTTGACTTTTTTCTCGAGAGGCTTTTTATACTTATCATAATAAAAAAATGATGTTATTATAACAACAAAGCAACATTGAGAGAGTGAGGACTGATGTTCCGTGCCCATGTACCAACCTGAAATTGAAACCATGCCCCAGGACCAGATCCGGGCCCACCAGAGTAAGCTGCTGGTTCAGCAAGTGCGCAATGTCTATGACAATGTCCCCTATTACCGGGCCAAGATGGAGGCCAAAGGAATCACCCCCGATGACATCCATGGCCTGGAAGACCTGCACAAACTCCCCTTCCTCAGCAAAAACGATCTGCGGGAGGCCTATCCGTATGGCCTGTTGGCCTGCCCTTTGAAGGACTGCGTCCGCATTCAGTCCACCAGCGGCACCACCGGCCGGCGGGTCGTCGCCTTCTATACCCAGCATGATATCGACCTTTGGGACGATTGCTGTGCCCGCGCCATCATGGCCGCTGGCGGCACCAACGAGGACGTATGCCACGTGTGTTATGGCTACGGCCTATTCACCGGGGGCCCCGGCCTCAACGGTGGCTCCCACAAAGGTGGGTGCCTGACCTGCCCATGTCCTCGGGCAACACAGACCGTCAGATCCAGTTCATGTGCGACCTGGAGGCCACCATCCTTTCTTTGCACCCCCTCCTACGCCGCCTACCTGGCAGAGAGCATCATCGAACGGGGCGCGGGATAATATTAAGCTGAAGGCGGGCATCTTCGGCGCCGAGGCCTGGACCGAGGAGATGCGCCAGGACATCCAGAACAAACTGGGCATTCAGGCCTATGACATCTATGGCCTGACAGAGCTCTCCGGCCCTGGCGTTGCCTACGAGTGCAGTGACCAGCACGGAATGCACATTTGTGAGGACCATTTCATCGCGGAGATCATTGACCCTGACACCGGCGAGGTTCTTCCCGATGGCTCCAAGGGGAACTGGTATTCACCTCCATCACCAAGGAAGCCTTCCCCTTGATTCGCTACCGCACCCGGGACATCTGTGTGCTGGACCGCTCCCCCTGCCCCTGCGGCCGCACCCTGGTGAAGATGTCCAAGCCCAGGGGCCGCACTGATGACATGCTCATCATCCGGGGGGTCAACGTATTCCCCTCTCAGATCGAGGAGGTGCTGCTGAAGGTCAGCGGCGAAAACATCACCCCCAACTACCAGATCATCGTAGGCCGGGAGAACAACACCGACACCCTGGACATCAACGTGGAGATGAGCGAGAAGATGTTCTCCGACGATATCCGTTCCGTGGAGAAGCTGGAGAAGGAAATCGTCTCCAAACTGCGCTCCATGCTGGGCATCGGTGCTAAGGTTCACCTGGTCAACCCCAAGACCATCGCCCGCGCGCGAGGGCAAAGCCCAGCGCATCATCGACAACCGGAAACTGTAAGGAGGCAAACGACTATGCTTATCAAACAGATCTCTGTCTTTGTGGAAAACGTGCCCGGCAAGCTGGTGGAGGTCTCCCAGATTTTGGGGACAACGGCATCGATATGAGCGCCCTGTCCCTGGCGGACTCCTCCGACTTTGGCATTCTCCGCTTGATCGTCAATGACCCGGATAAGGCCTACCAGGTCCTCCGGGACCACGCCTTTGTGGTTAAGCAGAGTGACGTCATTGCCGCGGTCATTGACGACCGTCCCGGTGGCCTCACTGCGGTGCTGAGAATCCTCGCCGAGGCCAAAGTGTCGGTGGAATACATGTACGCCTTTGTGGGGAACCGTCAGGACGGCCATGCCGTGGTGGTGATGCGCACCGACAACGAGGAAATCGCCCAGCAGGCCTTGGACACCCACCACATTTCCACCCTATCCCCCAAGATATCTACCGTTTATAACGCCGCTACCTCTTCGCTGGCGCCCGCCCGCAGCCTCCCCTGGCTGCGGGCGGGTTTTTCTCTGTGCTTGACAGGAGCCGCCGTTTCCTCTATAATATCATTAGACGATATCAAGAGACGATATTTCAGAGAGGAGGCGAATCCATGCCCAAAAAATCAATGGAGTCCTTGACGGAGTCCATGTTCTATGTCCTCATGGCCTTCCTGGCCCGGCCCATGTGCGGCATCGAGGTAACCGAGTTCATCGAAACCCTCACCCAGGGGCGGATTCAGATGGGCCCGGCCACCCTGTACACCATTCTGGGAAAGTTTGAGGCGGAGCAATACATCCAAGAAACCGCCGTAGAGGGGCGCAAACGCACCTATACCATCACGGAAAAAGGCCGGGCGGCCTATGCTCAGGAGCTGACCCGCCTGCACGCCTGCCTCCAGGATGCCCAGCGGGTGGAGGCAGGGGACGTCCCCGCACCCGCTTCCCCCGACCCCGCCCTGCGCCCAGCTTTGGCCAACCCATAACGTTCCCCCCTTCCCCTGAGAAAGGAGGCTTCTATGAACGAGACCGCACCCCTGCATTCTCCCCTGCCCCAGCTACGATATGGAAGCCGTGGAAAGCTGGCTCACCGACCAGGCCAAGCAGGGATGGTACCTGGAGCGACAGGGAGACTACTTCGGCCGGTTCCACTTTCGGAAAGACGTTCCCCGGGCACTGCCCTACCGGCTGGTATCCTCTCTGGAGTCTACCACCGTCTTGCGGAGACCCGCATCCATGGGTCTCCTCCTCCCCCAGGAGGTCCTGGATTTGGCCGCCTATTCCGGCTGGGAATACGTCGCGTTGATCGAGGGGTTCTATGTTTATCGAGGCACCACAGAGCACCCCAGGGAGATGGAAACCGACCCTGTGCTTCAATCTGCATCCATTCGTAAGATCCTGGGATACAAGGTGCTCTCTTTCCTGGTGGCCATTCCCTCCTCTTCTTCCGTTTTTTCGTGTTTCCGCCCTCCTCTTTTCGCCTGTCCTCCCTCCTTTGGCCCACCATCGCCGCCCTTGTGATGTTTGCTCTCATTGTAAGCATGGGTTTGGTGGAATTCTTGTTGGGGATGCGCTATTTGCACAGACGATCCCAGGTTCTGGCGCTGGGCCAAAGCTTGGATCACGAAAGCCTTGGCGACCCTAAGTCCAAATTTTGGCTTGGATGGAAAACCTGCGAAATCACATGTTTTGCCCTATTTGCCCTGTTTTTCCTGTTGTCCACGGTTTCATCCCCTAAGCGGGTCCTTCCCTTTTGTGTTAGAAAGGTGGCGTGTATACAAGACTGTCATCCGCATCCCGCCCTCCCCCCCTACGATATGGAGGCGATGGAAAGTTGGCTCACCGACATGGCCCGGGAAGGCCTCTATTTGGAGCGACAGGGCATTGACTGGGGGCTGGGCCATTTCTACCAGGGGAACCTCGGGCACTGCCCTACCGGCTGGTGTCCTCTCTAGAACACCCCACCCTGTGGCGGCGTCTACGGCAAAGCCGCCGCGCCCCCCAACCAGGAGGCCAGGGAACTGGCCGCCCAGGCCAGGTGGGAATATGTCTCCCTCCACCAATCCTTCTACGTCTACCGGGCCACCACAGAGCATCCCCGGGAGATGGAAACCGACCCCAGCTTCAGGCCCACGGCCATCCGTCGGGTATTGTGGTGGTATGCCGTTTCCCTGTTTCTGATCTTGCTGTTGCTGTTTGTGCTCTTTCTCTTGCTATGGTTTTTCTTGCGGCCAATCCATTTGGGGCATCGTGAGGGAATCGTTCGCATTGCCCTTCCTCTTTCCCCTTGGAATCGCAAGCGTGGTGGTACAGTATGGGAGAATCCTGCACTACTTTCGCGAGATGTCCCAGAAGTTGGCCCCTAGGGGATGCGCTAAACCACCGAAAACCCTGGCGCGCCCAAACCAAGCGCCGTCTGGCGATGCGGTGGACCATCGTCGGCATGGTCGTAGTCTTCGGGGTCGGCATATTCCCCTCTGGCACAGTCAGTCTGCCTCCGCCTCCGGCGCCAGACTATCCCTTTGCCACGGTGTCGGACTTGCTGCCGGCGGGTTATGCCTATCAGCGGGAGCCGGAGAACTTCTCCTTCCAGCGACGGCCGAATCCTTTCTTTCCCCAGGATCTGCTCTGGATGGAGGACGGAACCCTCACCACCCCGGATGGGCGCACCTGCCAGGTGGGGTTCCGTCTCCAGTACACCCGCACCGCCTTTCTCTCCGCCGCCCAGTGGTGCTTTCAAACCGCTTGGAAGGGAGCTCATCGCCCAGGGGCGCGTTCATGCAGAGTCCCTGGCCCTGCCCGGCCTGGACCAGGCAAGGTTGGTTCAGACCTCCTTCGGATCCTGCCTGCTCCTGCGCCAGGGAACACAGGTGTGGCGGGTGTCTCTGAACCATATGGAGGACGGGGGGTTTGGCCCCCCGCCCTGTGGCAGGAGGCCGTGCTCCGGTCCCTGGGGATCACAGTTCCTGCTTGATCTTCTGGATGGCGTTTTTCTCCAGGCGGGAAACCTGCGCCTGGCTGATGCCGATTTCCCCGGCCACCTCCATCTGCGTCCTTCCCTCGAAGAAGCGCAGGCGGAGGATGGTTTTCTCCCGGTCGCTGAGGTGTTCCATGGCCTCCCGGAGGGCGATCTGCTCCAGCCAGTTCTCGTCGGTGTTCTTTTGATCCCGAACCTGGTCCATCACGCAGATGGTGTCGCCTCCGTCGGAGTAAACCGGTTCATAGAGGGACACTGGGTCTACGATGGCTTCCAGGGCAAAGACCACATCCTCTCGCTTTAAGTCCAGCCTGTCCGCGATCTCTTCCACGCTGGGCTCCCGCTGGTGCTCTGCTAAGAAGGCCTCTTTGGCCTGGAGCACTTTGTAGGCGGTATCCCGCATGGAGCGGGAGACCCGCAGGGAGCTGTTGTCCCGCAGATAACGGCGGATCTCCCCCACAATCATGGGTACCAGGTAGGTGCTGGGGAACACATCCAGGTCCACATTGAAATTGTCAATGCCTTTGATGAGGCCCACGCATCCCACTTGGAACAGATCGTCCGGTTTTCGTTGCGGCCATCAAACTTTTGATGACACTAAGCACCAAGCGGAGATTTCCCTGGATCAGTTTTTTCCCGGGCTTCTTGGCTCCCCGCTCTGGCCTGCAGGAAGAGTTCCTTGGCCTCCTCCCGGCTGAGTACCGGCAGTTTGGCCGTGTTGACTCCGCTGATTTCTACCTTGCCACGTCGTCCCATGGTGATACTTCCCCCGCTTTCCTTGTGTTGGTTTCAGTATCGCCGGGGAAAAGCCCTTCATACCGCGGCGGGCAAGGTTTCTTTTTTTATCGTTCCCCTTCCTTCGATGGATTTTTCTGGATTCCCCTTGGGAAAAGGGGCCGGAAAGGGGAAAAAAATCCTTGCAATTCGGGGAGGCTATGGTAAAATATTGACCGATTCCGTACGGGGTTCAGACAAACGGCCGTGTGCCTGGCATCAGGTTGGCCGCGCGGATGAGGGCCCCGGAGGTACCAACTAAAACAATTAGGAGGAAACAAATCTATGGCAGTCGTATCTATGAAGCAGCTTTTGGAGGCAGGTGTCCACTTCGGTCACCAGACCCGCCGGTGGAACCCCAAGATGGCTCCCTACATCTTCACCGAGCGCAACGGGATCTACATCGTGGACCTGCAGAAGACCGTCCGTAAGCTGGAAGAGGCTTACAGCTTCGTCCGCCAGCTGGCAGAGAGCGGCCAGTCCCTGCTGTTCGTGGGTACGAAGAAGCAGGCCCATGACGCCATCCGCGAAGAGGCACAGCGCTGCGGCATGTTCTATGTCAACGCCAGATGGCTGGGCGGAATGCTCACCAACTTTAAGACCATGCGGGGCCGCGTGGACCGCCCGAATCAGCTCAAGCGGATGCAGGAGGACGGCACCTTCGACATGCTGCCCAAGAAGGAAGTCATGAAGCACCTGGGCGAGATCGCCAAGCTGGAGAAGTACCTGGGCGGCGTCACTGAGATGAAGAAGCTGCCCGGCGCCCTGTTCGTGGTGGACCCCCGCAAGGAGCGCAACGCCATCAACGAGGCCCGCAAGCTGAACATCCCCATCGTCGCTATCGTGGACACCAACTGCGACCCCGATGAGATTGACTACGTCATTCCCGGCAATGACGATGCTATCCGAGCCATCAAGCTGATCTCCTCTGTCATGGCCAACGCCATTCAGTAGGGCAAGCAGGGCGCTGACGCTGCCGAAGCCAGAGCGGAAGCCGCCGACGAGAAGGCCCCTGTGGAAGGCTAATGCTCTAAGACATACGCGCGGATGCCTATGCAAATAGGCATCCGTGCTGTTGAATATTTTACTGATCAATTTGGAGGTTTGTTACCATGGCATTTACTGCTGCTGATGTAAAAGCGCTGCGCGAGATGACTGGCGTGGGCATGCTGGACTGCAAGAAAGCACTGGCAGAGACCGACGGCGACATGGACAAGGCCGTGGAGATCCTCCGCGAGCGGGGCCTGGCTGCCTCTCAGAAGAAGGCCGGCCGCATCGCTGCCGAGGGCATGGCGTATGCCGAAGTGTTCTCCGACGGCGCTGCCCTGGTGGAGGTCAACGCTGAGACCGACTTCGTGGCACAGAACGACCAGTTCAAAGAGTTCACCAAGGATGTGTGCTATGTGGTGGCCAAGTGGGGTCCTGTGGACATGGAGACCCTCATGACCCTCCCCTACCGCAAGACCGGCCTGACCGTGCAGCAGATGCTCCAGGAGATGGTGCTGGTAATCGGCGAGAATATCAAGATACGCCGCTTTGCCCGCTTCGACAGCGGCATGAGCGTGGCTTACAACCACATGAACGGCCGCATCGGCGTGCTTTGCTGAACATGGAAGTGTCCGACGGCCTGGAGACCAACGAGAAGGTCATCGAGCTGGGCAAGGATGTGGCAATGCAGATCGCCGCCATGAACCCCACTTTCCTGGACAAGTCCGACGTGAGCCAGGAGACCCTGGACAAGGAGAAGGAAATCCAGCTGGCTACCCTGGCCAACGATCCCAAGATGGCTTCCAAGCCCGACAAGGTGAAGGAGGGCATCGTGGCCGGCAAGCTGGGCAAGTTCTACAAGGAAAACTGCCTGTTGCAAAGCAGGCCTTTGTCAAGGAAAATAAGATCTCTGTGGAGAAGCACGTGGCGCCGTGGCCAAGGAAGTGGGCGGCTCCATCCAGATCAAGGCCTTCTATCGCTTTGAGAAGGGCGAAGGTCTGGAGAAGAAGGAAGAGAACTTCGCAGAAGAGATCGCCAAGCAGCTGGGTCAGGCCTAATCGGCTCCCCCATCCAAAACATAGAACGCGCCCTGGGTTCCAGGGCGCGTTTTTGAACACAGGAGGCAGGTTCCATGTATCAGATCACACCCACCCAGTTTTTCTATCCCTTGTCCGTTCTCTATCACGAAAGTGGTTTGGAGGTCACCCCAGCCAGGAAGCCCCCGAAGGAACCCTGGCCCTGTGGCGGTGCGATGATCTGGAGGACGGTTCCCTCCTGGGAGCCGCCACCCTACAGATGCGTGCAGGACACCACGTTTTGGCCCATTTGGCCGTGGCAGAGGCCGCCCGGGGACAGGGGCTGGGGTCGGAATTGCTGGCGGTGGCAGAGGCCCAGGCCGTCCGTTTGGGGGCTAAGGAGCTGTGGCTCGTGGGGGAAGGTACCGGACTTTTACCGTCAATTCCACTGGGTGGAAGTCCCCCGGAAAGATGCCCCTCCCATCTCCAAATGCCTCACCTGTGACCAGTTCCAGGTGGACTGTTTCCCCAGCATTATGCGCAAAGTGCTGCCCCGATAAGAGCCCTGAAAAGAGAGCCGTTCCGCATTTCCTGCGGAACGGCTCTCTTTTCCATCGAATAGAATCTTCGTTTTTCAGGCCTCTCGCGTGCACTCTGACAGGCGCTTCTTGCGGTCCGGGAGTTGGGCCAGGATGATGGCGCAAAACATCAGAACGCAGCCTAGAATCTCTCTGGGCGACATGCTCTGCCCCAGGATCACCCAACCGGCTAAGACGGAGATGACAGACTCCAAACTCAGCACCAGGCTGGCAGCCGTGGGGTTGACCCCCTTCTGGCCAATGATCTGCAGAGTATAGCCCACCCCCAGCGGAGAGGACAGGACACCTGCGTAGAGAATGGGCACACCAGGGCAGGAGATGGCCACAGCATGGGGATCAGGCACCCCTTCGGTAAAGAGCATACACACCGTTGGTGATTCATCTCCTACCACGAGATGGTTCTCGAAAGGCTCCAACCACAGCCCTTTACAGTATTGTTGATCAGTTAAATACCGCCAGACGGTTGATGTGTAACAAGGCTACAAAAGTAAGGCGCACTGTGGATGCAGCATCACAATTTAACGCTGGAGGTTCTTGTTATGGTGGTTTCTGTTGGCATCGATGTCTCAAAAGACAAGCACGACTGCTTTATCGTCAGTTCAGAAGGCGAAGTCCTGGCGGATGTATTCACGATTCTGAACAACATGGATGGGTTCACCTATCTGTTGCAGAACGAATTCAGGATTGTACCACACGCCACAGGACAAAATAAAGGTAGGGCTTGAGGCGACCGGACATTACAGCACAACCTGCTGGGGTTTCTTCTTGACAATGGTCTGCTCACCTATGTCCTGAATCCCCTGCGCACAAACCTTTACCGTAAGAGTCTCAGTCTGAGAAAGACCAAAACCGACCGGGTGGATGCGCGAACGATTGCGTCTATGCTGTTATCCGATGTGGGCCTCAAACCCTACACGAGTACAGCATACCACAACGAGGAATTGAAGTCACTAACCAGATACCGTTTTGACAAGGTGAAAGAGCGTGCCAAACTGAAAAGCTCCGTCTCTCGGCTGGTCTGTATCCTGTTTCCGGAGTTGGAAAAGCTGGTTCCTACACTTCACATTGTTTCAGTTTACGCATTCTGGAGGAGTTTCCCGGCGCCAAACAGGTTGCCGCGGCCCATTTAACGAGACTGAAAGCATTACTCGAAACCACCTCTAAAGGCCGCTATAAACGGGACATAGCTCTTGAAATCCGAGGTGCTGCTAGAAACTCTATTGGCTCCAGGATGCCCGCCAAGTCTCTTGAATTGCAGCACACCATCCGGCTCATCCGAGAGCTGGACGACGAAATTGTTGAAATTGAAAAGCAAATTCAAGCCATTATGGATGAACTTAATTCTCCCATTACCACTATCCCAGGGTTGGGATTCCGCATGGCTGCCATGATCCTGGCTGAGGTCGGTGACTTCACTCGTTTTGACTCCCCGGACAAGCTGTTGGCCTACGCTGGGATGTCGCCCTCAACTTACCAGTCCGGACAGCTCAAGAATTGCTATCCACACATGGAAAAGCGCGGCTCCCGATACTTACGCTACGCATTTACAACGCAACCAAGTATGTCTGTCACTGGGACCCGACCTTTGCCGCCTATCTTGCCAAGAAGCGGGCGGAGGGAAAACACTACAATGTCGCGCTTTCACGATGGCGCTACCCCTACCCCGAATGAAGGCGCAATGGCGGATCTCCGCCTCATGGTCAATGATGCAGGGGCCACCGATGTAGGCGGAGGGGGGTTTGGAAAGACCTTGGCGTCCTTCGCAATCCAGACATCCTCCGCAGGATGGTCGAACTCCTCTGGAGACAGGGTAGGGCCGAGACGGCGGATATAGTCACCGATCTCCTCCAGTGCCTCCCAGGGGTAGGTTTTGCCTGCGAAGAGGTCTGCGGCAATGGTATCGTTCAGGTCCAACAAATCTGCAACGGTCAACATCTCACTTCGCCTCCACAACCAAACCGCGCTGGTGCATCACGGCGATCACAGCATCCACGTTTTCCTCGCACATCTCGTTGGTGGGGGCCTCCACCATCACCCGGAGGACAGGCTCCGTGCCGCTCTTCCGCAGGAGGATGCGCCCTTGGTCTCCCAAGCGCTCTGTCACCTCTCGCACGGCATTTTGGACGGCGAAGTCGTTCAGCGCCCGCTCTTTATCCAGTACGCGCACATTTTTTTCAAGACCTGAGGATAGATCTTCAGATCTTGCGTCAATTTGGACAGCGGGACCTTTTTTGCTCAACATGGCCTGCATAAGCTTGATAGCCGTGAGGATACCATCGCCTGTGTTGGCATACTTTCCAAAGATGATGTGACCAGACTGCTCCCCCGCCAATGAGGTGGCCGTTGGCCCGCATGTTTTCATAGTCGTATTTGTCCCCCATCGGTTTTTCGTACTGGATCCCCAGGGCATCCAGGGCTTTGTACAGACCGAAGTTGGACATAACGGTGGTGACGATGGTATTGTTGGCCAGTTTCTCCCGCTCCTTCATATAAGAGCCATAGATATAGAGAATGCCATCCCCATCGACCAGGTTGCCCTTCTCGTCCACAGCCAGGCAGCGGTCTGCGTCCCCGTCAAAAGCAAAGCCAATGTCCATGTGGTTGTCCTTCACATATTGCTTTGCGGCTGCTGAATGTGGGTGGAGCCGCATTTGTCGTTGATATTCAGACCATTGGGGGTATTATTGATGACGTAGGTCTCCGCGCCCAGTGCCTCAAAGACGCTCTCTGCGATCATCCATGCACTGCCATTGGCGCAGTCCAGGGCCACCTTAATGTCCTTGTAGAGTGGGTGGCCAGGCTAATCAGGTAGCCGATGTAACGGTTCCGGCCAGAGTCATAGTCAATCACCCGGCCAATCTGTCCCCCAGTGGCATAAGGCAGCTCCTGGTCACTATCCAGGTAAGCTTCGATTCGATCGATGACCTCTTGCTCCATCTTTTTCCCCGTGGTGATTGATGAGCTTAATCCCATTGTCATGGAAGGGATTGTGACTGGCCGAAATCATAATGCCGCAGTCAAACTCATCAATCTTTGCGATGTAGGAAACGCTGGGGGTGGTGGTCACATGCATCAGGCAAGCGTCTGCCCCAGAGGCCGTAATCCCGGCGGCCAACGCACACTCAAACATATAACTAGAGCGGCGGGTATCCTTACCGATCACAATTTTGGCCTGATGCTCCTGGCCGTAATACCAGCCCAGAAAGCGTCCCACACGGAAAGCATGGTCTACCGTTAAAGGTAACGTTGGCCTCTCCGCGGAAGCCATCTGTTCCAAAATATTTTGACATCATCATCACTCCCAGAGTAAGGTTAGATTCTGTGAAATACCAAAACAAAAAAACGCAGGAAATGCTTGTGCAACATAACACTTAATTATACAACCATTTCTACTTTTCTGTCAACAAAGGGATTCTGTGGATCCCTGCGCTTTCCGAAAAAGACAGCACGCGTAGGAAAGAGTTCTCACTGCGTTAAAAACTCCCCCACCACTTGATTAAAAGCCTCCGCCGTTTTGCTGGCAATGAAATGATCCCCTGGCAAAAGGCGCAGCTGGGCATCGGGCAGATTGCGGTATAGTTGTACGGTATGGGCAGTTTTGACCATATCCCGTGTTCCTGCAATAACCAACGTCGGCACAGTGATCCGCTGCAAATCCACCGGACGAAGAAGGGGTTCATAGACCATCAGCCGCAACAGTTCCGCGTTCTGCTTTGCACCCGACTACTTTTGGGGGCAAGTAACGCTGTCGTGCGATACCCCAGAACAATGGGAAGCTGAATGTGCGTCTTGATTCCAGATGGGTGGAAGTTTGCACCGTTGAGTACCAGGCGACGAATGCGATGCGAATATTTTGCCGCAAAGGTCAATGCGATGTTCCTCCATCGGAAAAACCCAGCAAGTCTACCTGGGGCAAATTCTGTTCATCCAGGAAGTGCAACAGGTCCTCGGCAAACTGTCGGATGGAAAAAGGGCGCTGTTCCCCGCGGAGATTTTCCATGTCCCCCGCGTATCCAAGGCAATTACCCGGCGGAACCGGGAAAAATAAAGGGACTTGTTGGGAGAAATAATTGCTGTCTCCCCCATTTCCATGGAGCGACACCAGGGGAAACCCATTGCCATAGGACTGATAGTAGAGAGAAATATCCATGTACTTCCTCCTTCCCTATATTCCCATTTTATAAAAAAACAGGACGGTATAAGAACCGTCCTGTTTTATGTTGGCACTACCTATTTTCCCGGTCAGTCACCCGACAAGTATTTTCGGCGCATGTGAGCTTAACTTCCGTGTTCGGGATGGGAACAGGTGGACCCTCACACCAATCAGCACCAACTGCGCCTTTCGGCAGGCTATTCAATTCTGCCTTGCCCTGCAAAGGCTTGGTGACCCGAATCGAACCCATGTTTGCGGCGTGAGGCCGCCGTCTTAACCGCTTGACCAACGGGCCAGAGGTCCACTGAACAGCCGTTGCCATCCAGCGGATTGGTACACCTTCAGGGACTCGAACCCTGGACACCCTGATTAAGAGTCAGGTGCTCTACCAGCTGAGCTAAAGGTGCATACCTCAAAGGGCTACGCACCCTCAAAACCGAACAAAGTAACCTCGCATGCCTCGCAAGCGCCTGCATCCTTCGCTTGAGCCTTGCGTTCAAGGTCAAGCCCTCGGCGGATTAGTACCGGTCAGCTCCATACATTACTGCACTTCCACCTCCGGCCTATCTACGACATAGTCTACGTCGCGCCTTACTCCTTAAACGGATGAGAGATCTTATCTTAGGGAAAGTTTCACGCTTAGATGCTTTCAGCGTTTATCTCGTCCGCACGTAGCTACCCTGCTGTGCCGTTGGCACGACAACAGGTGCACCAGAGGTGCGTCCATCCCGGTCCTCTCGTACTAAGGACAGCCCCCTTCAAATCTCTTACGCCCGCAACAGATAGAGACCAAACTGTCTCACGACGTTCTGAACCCAGCTCGCGTGCCACTTTAATCGGCGAACAGCCGAACCCTTGGGACCGAGTACAGCCCCAGGATGTGACGAGCCGACATCGAGGTGCCAAACCTCCCCGTCGCTGTGGACGCTTGGGGGAGATCAGCCTGTTATCCCCAGGGTAGCTTTTTATCCGTTGAGCGACGGCACTTCCACTCACATACCACCGGATCACTAACTCCAACTTTCGTTACTGCTCGAGCCGTCACTCTCGCAGTTAGGCTGGCTTATACGTTTACACTCACTGCACGATTTCCGTCCGTGCTGAGCCAACCTTTGAGCGCCTCCGTTACCTTTTAGGAGGCGACCGCCCCAGTCAAACTGTCTGCCTAACAGTGTCCCCCGACCGGATTCACGGCCGCAGGTTAGAAACCCAGCAATCCAAGAGTGGTATCCCAAGGGCGACTCCATACTGACCTGACGACCAGGCTTCCAAGCCTCCCACCTATCCTGTACATGATTTACCGAATTCCAGTATTAAGCTACAGTAAAGCTCCATGGGGTCTTTCCGTCTAGTTGCGGGTAACTGGCTTCTTCACCAGTACAACAATTTCGCCGGGTGGGCTGTTGAGACAGCGCCCAAATCGTTACGCCATTCGTGCGGGTCAGAACTTACCTGACAAGGAATTTCGCTACCTTAGGACCGTTATAGTTACGGCCGCCGTTTACTGGGGCTTCGATTCAATGCTTCGTTGCCTGACATCTCCTCTTAACCTTCCAGCACCGGGCAGGCGTCAGCCCATATACGTCATCTTTCGATTTAGCATAGACCTGTGTTTTTTGGTAAACAGTCGCTTGGACCTATTCTCTGCGGCCTGCTCGCCGCAGGCTCCCCTTATCCCGAAGTTACGGGGTCATTTTGCCGAGTTCCTTAACAACCCTTCTCCCGTTGGCCTTAGGATTCTCTCCTCATCTACCTGTGTCGGTTTGCGGTACGGGCACCCTACCTTCGCCTTTTCTCGCCTCAGGGCATCGCGGACTTCCCTACTCGTGTTCGGTCCCTTACGCCCGGATCTACCAATCTCCGGGTTCCGCTATCCCCAAGTGTCAGCTTTCATTCGATAAGGTGGCTACGGAATTTCAACCGTATGTGCATCGACTACGCCTTCCGGCCTCGCCTTAGCTCCCGGCTTACCCTGGGCGGACGAACCTTCCCCAGGAAACCTTAGACTTTCGGCCATTATGATTCCCACATAATTCTCGCTACTCATTCCGGCATTCTCACTCGAATACAGTCCACCAGTGCTCTCGCTCTGACTTCACCCCGTATTCGACGCTCCCCCCTACCCCCTGTCTCACGACAAGCCCAAGCTTCGGTTAGATGCTTAGCCCCGTTATATTTTCCGCGCAAGACCACTCGACCAGTGAGCTATTACGCACTCTTTTAATGTGTGGCGCTTCTAAGCCAACATCCTGGTTGTCTGGGCAATCTCACATCGTTTTCCACTTAGCATCTATTTGGGACCTTAGCTGTGGGTCTGGGCTGTTTCCCTTTTGTCCACGAGACTTATCTCACGTAGACTGACTGCTATGCATCAATTATCCGGCATTCTGAGTTTGATAGGGTTCAGTAACCTTATCGGCCCCTAGCCCATTCAGTGCTTTACCTCCGTTAATCTAACACAACGCTAGCCCTAAAGCTATTTCGGGGAGAACCAGCTATCTCCGGGCTCGATTGGAATTTCACCGCTAGCCACAAGTCATCGCCGGTCATTGCAACGAACGTGCGTTCGGTCCTCCATGGAGTTTTACCTCCACTTCAACCTGCCCATGGATAGGTCACCCGGTTTCGGGTCTATTGCCACCAACTCATTCGCGCTATTCACACTCGGTTTCCCTACGCCTTCGGTACTGAATACCTTAAGCAAGCCAGTAACAATAACTCGCCGGACCATTCTACAAAAGGTACCTCATCACCCATTAACGGGCTTTGAGTGCTTGTAAGCACAAGGTTTCAGGTTCTCTTTCACTCCCTCTCGGGGTCCTTTTCACCTTTCCCTCACGGTACTGCTCCTCTATCGGTCACTAGGTAGTATTTAGGCTTGGAGGATGGTCCCTCCTGCTTCCCACAGGGTTTCACGTGTCCCGTGGTACTCTGGATCCAGTCCACTAGAAATTGATTTTTCGCCTACCGGGCTCACCGTCTGTGGCAGGCCTTCCCAGGCCTTTCGGCTAACCAATTCCCACTTCTTGACTGTCCGCAACCCCAGAGAATAAATCCTCTGGTTTGCCCTCTTCCGCGTTCGCTCGCCACTACTTGCGGAATCTCGGTTGATTTCTCTTCCTCGCCCTACTTAGATGTTTCAGTTCAGACGGTTCCCCGCGTACGCCTATTTGATTCAACGCACGCTGACAGAGTATTGCTCTGCCGGGTTTCCCCATTCGGAATCTCCGGTTCAACGCTTATTTGCAGCTCCCCGAAGCTTTTCGCGGCTTGTCACGTCCTTCATCCTTCATCGGCATTCCCCTGCCTCTTTTGCGCTTGACCTTACATTCCCCTTGGACGACCACCTTACGCTTGTCTCCTTTCTTTCCTGTTCCGCCTAGGAAAGGTCTCGCTCTGGTTCTCAAGCGTTTGAATTATGCAGGCTCAGAGTT
>VOFC01006887.1_pt1 | contig 27106 bp, 60 predicted proteins | sample 5384161 | NCBI WGS metagenome assembly VOFC01 (sample SAMN12384722, study PRJNA508395) | human gut metagenome | isolation source: healthy gut B | host: Homo sapiens | reverse complement strand
CCTTTCTCTACGTGTTGCCGGTGACGAGCTTGATAATTCGATTGTTCAGTACGTACGCAAAAAAATACAGCCTGTTAACAGGTGAAAAAGAACAGCTGAAACCGTTAAAATTAAAATCGGTTCGGCATATCCCATGAAGGAAGAAAAGGCAATGGACATTAAGGGCCGCGACCTTGTTACGGGACTTCCAAAAACAATAACGATTACGTCTTTGGACGTCCGCGAGAGGCTTTGTCGGACCTGTAAACGAAATAGTTGAGGCTATTAAAAACACCCTGGGAGCAAACCCCTCCGGAGCTTGCGGCGGATATTATGGAAAACGGAATTATGCTTTACCGGCGGCGGTGCGCTTTTGCGCGGTCTTGACAGACTTATTCTGCTTGAAACCGGAATTAAGGTTAACATTGCGGGAAACGCCCCTTGACTGTGTTGCACTGGGAACGGCGCAGATTAACACTTTCCGCGGTGCATATATTAATAAAAAGAAAAAATAGTGCAGGTATAAAATGAAAGATTTATTCAAAAACAGACTGTTTGTTGTTTTTGCTGTGTGTTTCGCTTATAATTGTGACATGTGCTGCGGTTTTTAACATGAAAGGCGTAAGGGTTCCATTTGTGGAAAATGCTGTGTCGGTAATTATAAAGCCTTTTCAAAGTGCGATTACCCATTCGGTAAACGGGGTAAGCGGATTTTTTCGGCAGATTTTCCGATGTGGGCAAACTTCAGAAGGAAAATGCAAAGCTTAAAAGATGATATTAACGTTTTAAACGAAAAGCTGCGCAAGGTGCAGTCGTATAAAGATGAAAATGACCGGTTAAAGGAGCTTTTGGAGTTAAAGCAGCAAAGTACGGATTTTGAATACACGGCGGCGTCGGTCATAGCGCGTGATTACGGCGGTTGGTATGAGTCGTTTACCGTTAACAAAGGCGAGGCGGACGGCGTTAAAATGTACAACGCTGTTGTTACCACCGAAGGACTTGTGGGCTGTGTTACCGAGGTGGGAAAAACTACGCCCGCGTACTTTCCATAATAGATTCTACAAGCTCTGTGGGCGCGGAAGTTTCGCGTACAAAGGAAATTACGATGGTTGACGGCGATATCGAACTTATGCCGAAAGGTCTTTGCAAACTGAGTAATTCCACAAAAAAGCGTCCGTTATTCCGGGGACTTGCTTGAAACCTCGGGGCTTGGGGACGTGTATCCGAAAGGAATTTTGATAGGCAAGGTTACCGAGGTGGATTCTGACGGTCATAAAAGGCTACACAATAATTAAACCGGCAGTAAATTTTGAAAAAAAATAAATGAGGTTTTGATAATAACCGGGGAGAAATAAAGTGAAAACGCGATTTATGCGGCGGCGGTTTTATTGCTCGCCGCTTTAAGGACAACTGTTTTTGGAAGGTGCAGAGATTTGCGGCGCAAGCGCAAATCTCTTGCTTCGTTAACCGTTGTTATTGGTTTGTGCGAAACTCCGGCAAGCGGCGCGGCTTTCGGACTTTGTGCGGAATTTTCGCAGATGCCCTTTCCGGCGGCGGTTTCGGCTACAGTTCATTTGTGTTTATGTATGCCGGCGCTTTAAGCGGTGTGTTAAAGGAGTATTTTTCAGGCTTGACGCCGTAGTTGTTCTTATATTTGCTTTTTCATGGGCATTTATTCACGATTTTATATATTATTTGTTTACGCGTCTTTTATAGAGGCAGTGCCGGATTTGTGCATGTGTTTTTCGGAAAAATACTTATCGGTGCGTGCATGACTGCGGCGGCCGCCGTCTTGATTTTTTGCCGTAAGGGCGTGGATTGTGAGAATGGCTGAAAAGAAAGGAAACAGGCGCAGGTATGGTTTCTAAATTTCTAAAAGACAGATATGCTTTGCTTATAACGGCGGTTGTTTTAATAAGCGCCGTTATAGTTGCGCGTCTTTTCAGTCTGCAGATTATAAAAGGCGAAGAGTACAGCAAACAGGCACAAAACAGGCTTATGAGAAATGTGTCCGTTAAGTCACCCCGCGGCGACATTCTCGACCGCTACGGCAGACCCATTGTTGTAAACCGCGAGGGCTTTTCTTTGTTGTTTACAAAGAGTATCTTGAGGATAACGAGCTTGACGGTCTTATTCTGCGTCTTGCAAATCTTATAACCGAGTTCGGCGGTGAATATTTCGATACACTGCCAATTACGGCAGAAGCACCGTATGAATACAGCTTTTTCCGGTGATGCCGACAAGGCGCGAAAAGAGTTTTTAAAACAGAAAAAACTGTCTGAAACACTTACTGCTCCGGAGGCGCTTGACGCTCTTGCTAAGTATTATAAAATCGAGGGCGAATATACAAAAGAACAGCTGCGTACAATTGTCGGCGTGCGGTATGAAATGGAACAGCGCCTTTTCAGCAGCAGAAATCCGTACACGTTCGCTTCCGATGTTTCCGTTGATATTGTAACGCGTATTAAAGAGCGCCACGGCGACTTTCCGGGCGTTGATATTTCCACTGACTATATACGGGATTATCCTGGCGGCTCAATTGCTCCTGCATATTATCGGCAGGGTGGGTATAATCTACAAAGATGAGTACGAACAGTTAAAAAATGAAAAATTACGGTATGAACGATGTTATCGGCAAGGACGGCATTGAAAAAATACCTTGAAAAATATTAAAGGGCAAAGACGGCGTTTCAAGCGTTGTTCAGAACCTTGACGGCAAAACCTCCGGGGTTTGGAAACCCTTTCGCCGACTCCCGGAAACAATGCGTTTTTAACACTTGATTTAAAGCTGCAAAAGGTTCTTGAGGAGTCCCTTGAGCGCACCATAAAATCCATTGCGGGTTTAAAGCACGGCTACGGAACAAATGCCGGTTCTGCCGTGGTAATTGACGTTAACACAGGCGAAATTCTCGCAATGGCGTCATATCCTACGTACAATATAGCCACGTTTTAACAACGACTATGCCGAACTGTATGCAAACCCGGACAAACCCATGTGGAACAGGGCGGTTTCCGGTCAGTACGCCCCGGGTTCGACCTACAAGGTTTTAACGGCGATTGCGGCACTTGAATCGGGCGCGGTCAAGGCAAACGAAAACATACGCGACGAGGGTGTTTATAAATTCTATGCAACTTCCGGATATTCGCCGCAGTGCTGGATATACACCCAGTCCGGGCGGACCCACGGAAATCAGACCGTTACACAGGCAATTGAAAATTCCTGCAACTATTTCTTTTACGAATCGGGACGGCGAATGGGTATCGATACTCTTGACGATTATTCCGAAAAATTCGGCTTTGGGCGACTATACCGGCGTTCAGTATCTCGGCGAATCCAAAGGAATACTTGCCTCGCGCGAATATAAAGAGAGCGTTATAAAGGAAAAAATGGTACCCCGGCGATACCCTTCAGGCGGCAATAGGGCAGTCATATCACATGCTTACCCCCATACAGCTTGCAAACTATATTGCGGCGGTGGCAAACGGCGGTGTAAGATATAAAACACAGATGGTAAAAAGCGTTAAAAACAGTGAAAACGGAAATTCGCTTTTTGACGTTACGCCCGAGGTTATGTATGATATCGACATGAGCGAGGAAAATTACAAAAGCTGTTATAAACGGCATGAAAAAAGTTTCGAAACGGGTACGGCGAGCAGCACGTTTGCAAATTTCAACGTGCCTGTGGGAGGAAAAACCGGTACCGCGGACGTTTCCAAGGGTTCGCCCACGGGACTTTTCGTAGCCTTTGCTCCTTTTGATAATCCTCAGATTGCAATTTCTGTAGTTGTTGAACACGGCGGTCACGGTAACTACGTTGCGCCTGTGGCAAAAGACGTAATTGCGGCATATATGGAGGAAAATACACAGGACGATTTATTTGCGCAGTACAATACTTTTGATAAAATAGGGTGAAAATATGGGACGTGTTATAGCTGTAACAGGCAGAGGAGGAACAGGCAAGACAACCGTTTCGGCTAATGTTGCTTATGCGCTTGCAAACCGCGGCAAAAAGACTTTGCTTATTGACTGCGACTGCGGTATGAGGTCGCAAGACGTTGTTTTCGGGTTTCAGGAAAGCGTGGTGTATAATTTCTATGACGCGGCGCTTGAACGCTGCGAAGCCGCCGATGCATGCTTTTTAAAACGGAAAACGGACTTAAGATAATGGCGGCCTGCCGATATTTCATGTGATGAACTTGATTTTGAAAAAGGTGAAGGCTTTTTGAAAAAAGCCAAAAGCGCCTACGATTTTGTTTTGTTATGATTGACTGCACCGCGTCGCTTTGCCGCGGTCTTTTCGGAATTTGTTTCAATATCGGACACGGTACTTGTGATATCCGAGTGTAATTTGCAGTGTGCCCATGCCGCGGAAATGCTTGCGGTCGCCGCGCAGAAAAAAGCAGATTAATGAAATTTATCTTTGTAATTAACAAGTTTTCTGTTGACAAGTCCGAAAAAAATGGTATTATAGATAGTGAGGGACTTTTGCAGATTACCGCACTTTACGCCTATCGGGGTTTGCCCGGCGGAAAAAAATGAAGGGCTTGCGGTTAGAAACAAAAAGTCACGGCTCGGCAAAGCTTGTACAAATATCGCCGCAAGGCTTCTCGGCGAGAAGGTGCCCGTGTTATATTCGGACAGAAGGCGGATTTTCAGATAAGGAGTGGTATTAATGGAGAAAATGAATATAGCTCTTATTGCACACGATTCTAAAAAGATTTAATGGTTGATTTTTGCATTGCATATTCCGGTATACTTTCAAATCATAATCTTGTGGCTACAGCCGGAACCGGGTCATTGATTTCGGAGGCAACGGGTCTTACTATTCAGAAGTTTTTGTCAGGTCCCCAGGGCGGCGACCAGCAGATAGGCGCGCGCCTTGCGTACAATGAGATTGATTTGCTTTTACTGTTCCGCGACCCTCTCGGTCATGTATCAAACGAATCCGACGGATATTCACTTATGCGTCTTTGCGATATTAACAATATACCTCTTGCAACAAACGTTGCAACGGCAGAGGTTTTGGTTCAGGGTCTTGCCCGAGGTGACCTTGACTGGAGAAATATCGTTAACCCTAAGTAATGTAAATAAAATATTAATTAGTTGCCTTATCCCTTGCAATTTCCGTAATTTGGTGATATCTTTAAATTGTGAGGTGATAGTGTGAAAAAAGTTTTTTACAACGACTCTTGCCGCTGTGATTGCAGTGGGCACTGTTACGATTGGTAAGCGCATCTCCCGTATCGGCGGTTGTGCGCGACCATTACTGTTACGTTGCCGCAGATACACTGAGAACCGATACACCCGGCATAAAAAGATGACAAAAACAAGAAAAAACCGGCGGTTCCGATAAAACGGACAACGGCGACAGCTTAAAAAAGGAAAACAATCGAAAAAATTCAGAATACGGAAAATGAAATGTATAAGGCTACGGCTTACATATCCGGCGTGCTTGGTGAAAAACGTGAAAGCCTGAATGCTGCTCTTAGAAACGAAAACTTATCCGACAGCGAGCGCCGTGTGCTGAAAGAAAAGTTTTTATAACGAAAACAAAGGATTTAATCGCCGCTCTTGACAAAATCAGGGAGCCGTACCTTGAACAAATTAAAAAAATACAAAAAATTATGTTGACTCTGTCTTTTTATATTGACATTTGACTTATTTTTATGTATAATATATAAAGTGCCTTAGTTTTTTAAGGTAGCCGCATACATTTGCTTTTGTAGCGGAGGGAGGAAATTTGTGTCAGAAATCAGAGTTAAAGACAACGAGAGCTTGGACAGCGCACTTCGCAGATTTAAAAGACAGTGCTCAAAGGCAGGTGTTCTTTCTGAAATTCGCAAGAGAGAGCATTATGAGAAGCCCAGCGTAAAGCGTAAGAAAAAGTCCGAGGCTGCAAGAAAGCGTAAATATTAATTTATATACCGGCAGGTGATAAAAATGTCATTGAAAGAAACTCTTTTGGACGATTTGAAATCGGCGATGAAAGAGAAAAAATGTTCCTAAAAAAGAATGCTATTCAGATGGCGCGTGCTTCTGTTTTGCAGTTTGAAAAGGATAACAAGACAACCTTAGATGACGAGGGTATCATTGAAATTATTGCCAAAGAGGTAAAAAAAACGCAAAGATGTTCTCCCCGATTACGAGAAATGCGGCAGAGAAGACCTGTTAAATGAGATTAATACGGAAATTGAAACTTTAATGGTTTATTTGCCGGCGCAGCTTAGCGATGATGAAATCGATGAGCTTGTTAAAAAGGTTATAGCAGATGTTTCTGCTTCATCAATGAAAAAGACATGGGCAAAAAGTAATGGCGGCACCCTATGCCTCTTACCAAAGGTAAGGCAGATGGCAAAAGAGTTAACTTATCAGTCAAAAAATTCTTAAGTTAATATTTAAAAACTGTGCTTTTTTTCACAAAAAGTGCAGTTTTTAAAAGAAATTTCACTTTAGCGCTTTTACTTTGCTAAATTATTGTGTTATAATACAGACATACTAAGAAACAAACAACAATTTAAGGAGAGTTAAAAATGAAAAGATATTATGTTTGGTTACTGCACTTATGATGTGCGTTATGTTTGCAGCATGCGGCGAAAAAGGCACAGACACCTTCGAAAACACGAATAATGACACAGGCGCCGCAAAGACAAGCTATGACAATCTCGGCATTGCCTGTGAGCTTACAAGTGAGGAATACGGAATTGCATTCAGAAAAGGTTCGGATTTGACAGACGAAGTAAACTCACTTATTGACGAAGGCTTACCGAGGACGGAACTTTAAAGACCTTGCTTCAAAGTATAAGCTGACACTTGCAGATGTAAAAAGTCCCGAAAAAACAGAAGCGACCGTAAAGGATATCGATTACATTAAAGGCAACGGCAAAATGGTTATCGGTATCACAGAGTATGAGCCTATGAACTACAAAGACGAAAGCGGAAAATGGACAGGCTTTGATACAGAGTTTGCAGAGGCTGTATGCGCAAAGCTCGGTGTGACTGCCGAATTTATCGAGATTGACTGGGACAACAAGTTCCTTGCACTTGAGTCAAAATCAATCGACTGCATCTGGAACGGTATGACAATATCCGATGAGGTTTTGAACAACACAAGCTGCACAAAAGCATATGTAAAGAATGCACAGGTTGTTGTTATGGCAAAGGGATAAAATTAAGGATTATGAAACACCGGAGTCGATGGCAGACCTTAAGTTTGCGGTTGAGGCAGGTTCCGCAGGCGCTTCGGCAGCAGAGGAAAACGGCTTTTCAAATACTGTTGAAGCAGGAACTCAGACCGATGCACTTTTGGAAGTTGCAAGCGGTTCAAGCGATGCTTGCATAATTGACCTTACAATGGCAAATGCAATGCTTGGCATAAAATAAATTCATAACTAAGGGCAAAGGCGGTAATTTCGGTTACTGCCTTTGCTTGGCGATAAAGGAGCTATATATGTTTTTAGAAGTTTCATTAAAGCTGCTTGGCGGTTTCGCCGTCACGCTGAAAATATTCCTGCTGACCCTTGCTTTCGCGCTGCCGCTGGGGCTTGTTATCAGCTTCGGTTCAATGAGCAAGTTCAAGCCGCTTAAGTGGCTTGTGCGCACCGTGATATATGGATAATAAGGGGCACGCCGCTTATGCTTCAGCTTATTATTTTTACTACGGTCCGGGACTTGTGGGAAAGTGGGCGCAGTCGCTTGAGTCTGCAAACTTTTTCGTACGCTGGCTTTGCACGTGGCATGTGTTTGACAGATTTTTTGCGGTTATGCTTGCGTTTGTCATAAATTATGCCTGCTACTTTTCGGAAATATTCCGCGGCGGTATCGAAGGTATTCCACGTGGTCAGTATGAGGCAGGACAGGTTTGGGACTTACACGTGTTCAGGTGTTTTCAAAATCGTGCTTATGCAGGTTGTAAAGCGCATTGTGCCGCCTATGAGCAACGAAATAATCACTCTTGTTAAAGATACCTCTCTTGCAAGAATTGTTATGGTATATGAAATTATATGGAATGCGCAGAAATTTGCGAAAACCGACGGGCTTTTGTGGCCGTTGTTCTACACGGGCGCGTTTTTACCTGCTGTTCAGCGGCGCTTTAACCGTGATGTTCCGGATATATTGAGAAAAAATTGGATTATTACAGGGGTTAAGATTATGTCAATACTTGAAATTAAAAATATGCGTAAAAGCTTCGGGAAAACCGAAGTGTTAAAGGTATTAATCTTTCGCTTGAAAAAAGGACAGGTCGTTTCCGTAATAGGCTCATCGGGAAGCGGAAAAACCACGTTTTTAAGGTGTATTAATTTTCTTGAACGTGCCGACAGCGGTCAGGTTATTTTAGACGGTAAAAGTTATTTATGACGGCGAAAACAAAGATATGCTCTCGCCCGCACAGATACGCCGTGCACAACTGAATTTCGGTTTTGTTTTTCAGCAGTTTAACTTGTTTCCGCAGTATACCGTGCCAATGTTATGCTTGCACCTAAAATTCTTGCAAAGGATAAGGAAAAGTATAAAACAAACAAGCAGAAATTTCTTGACGAAATCAAGGAAAATGCACTTATGCTTTTAAAAGCGCCGGTCTTGCGGATAAAGCGGATAATTATCCCTGTGAGCTTTCCGGCGGTCAGCAGCAGCGATGCCTGCAATTGTGCGCGCTCTTTGCGCTCAATCCGAAAATTATGCTTTTTGACGAGCCTACCTCGGCGCTTGACCCGGAACTTACAAACGAGGTTTTAAAGATAATAAAATCTCTTGCCGACGGCAATATGACAATGATTATTGTTACACATGAAATGTCTTTTGCCCGTGATGTGTCCGATAAAATTATTTTTATGGACGACGGTATAATAGCGGAGGAGGGTACTCCCGACGAAGTATTCAATAACACGAAAAGCGAACGTTTAAAGGATTTCTTAGGCAACGTTCGTATAAAAAAAGCAAATGGGTCTGCCGCGGCGGACTCATTTGCTTTTTTGGTGTCTTATATTGATATATTGTTGTCGCTTTGCGAGATTGCATTACGGATAATTTATGATAAAATAATCACGATATTTGATAAGGGGGTTCCGTGATGAAAAAGGTTACGCATTTTACAAGTTTGGAAAAACCTTGGGGAAAGTCGCACACACCGCTGCGTTATATTCATCCGCCGTTTGCGGAGGAAATTGTAACAATGTGGCCGAATATGACAGTTATGCTTGGTGAAATCCAGGGCGGCGCATATCCGCAAAAAACCGTAACGGGAAGAATAACAGAGAGTGCACTGCCGTCTGCGGCAATGGCTTTTCTGGTGCGCGACAAGCTTTTTAAATCCGAAAATGCGGAATATAAAAACGCGTGGCGACGGTATACCGATTCACACATGCGTACAGAATTTGGGTGCGTTTACTTTGGAAGCGGAAAGTTTTTGCAATACGGAACGGGTACCGACTGCGTTTACAAAATTAATTGTGCGCAACAATACAAAAAATGAATATAACGGAAATATCGGTCTGATTACGTACAGGCCCCGAATTTGATTTACTCGGTGTTTACGAGCCTGACGGCTATAATGAGTCGGAACCGTCGGTGTTTCGCTGGATGCTTTTTGCCGCAATGGAAATATGACGGCGGAAAAATTACGGACGGTACATATTCCGTGTACATTCATGTACCGCAGAACGTCAGCGTTTCGTTCGGCGAATTTTTCTGCAATTTCACAGTTGCTTTGCCGCCTTGCGCCGAAGCCGTTTTGTATTTTGCCTTCGGACGCGGAGAAATAAGCAGTGATTTTTCATATGATGATGAAAAAGCAAAAACAGAAGCGTTTTGGGAGCATGAACTGTCGAAAATCAAAAGTTTTCCCGAAAAAAGACGATTCGTATTTTTACGCTATGTACCGCTCGCTGGTTTCACAGGGATTGCAGATGTTTTGCTATCCGCAGGGGGTTAATTATGCTCTTTTTGCGCCAGGGCGGTCTGCAGCGCCTTGTCTGGCCTACGGAAAACCGCTGTATGATTCGCGCTCTTGCGCGTATCGGAGATTTCGGTGAGTATTTGGAGCCGATTTTTAATACATATTTCCATGTAATGCAGGCAAACAGCGGACAAATCAAAATTTCGGCATACCGTGGTCTTCGGTAACCGGCTCTGTTTTGTACGCATTCGGCGCCGCATCGGTGTATCATAAAGATATTTACGAAAATACAAGGACGATGCCTACAGAGCGTTTTTGTGGGCAGAAAGCCAAAGAGAAATTTCAAAGAAAAATTCCGAATATGCTTTCGGACTGTTTCCGCCGGACCGAGCAAGCGACTACGCTGCAGTCGGACAGGTTTGGGGGCAGACGGATTGTTGGAACCTGCAGGGGGTACGAGTGGTATCTTAAAGGTCTTGAAACAAGGCATGACCCCAATGCCGCTCAGGTAAAGACAGCCTTTGAGGATTATATGGCATGCATGAAAGCGGTTTTAAAAAAGGCTGCCGAACAGCAGAAGGACAGCGATATTCTTGACTTACCGGCAGATGCGCGTATGGTTCCGGAAATCGAAGAAGTTGTCGTTAAGGGAATATTGAGCAAATGTTATGAGCTTGAACTTTTAAATCTGGGAGTTGCCGGGTATGATACGGACGAGGCGAGAAAAATTTTGCATCATCACTTTGATATCGATAACGAATATGAAAACGGACTCACAGCGCCGTATGCGCCGTCAGCGGCAGCGCCCTGATACGGGCAGACGCTGGTATGTTTTCATGGTGGGATTCAGAAATGTATTACTACTGCAGGCGCATAGGAAATGATAAAACAGCGGAGAAAATACTGGAGGCACAGCTTAATTACGCAATGACCGATGAATATTATATGGCGGAAAGATATGACGACCACGACCCGTATTTTCTGCCCTGGTGCCCGAATTGCAGCGCAAACGGACGTACTATAAGCATGCTGTGCGATTGGTATATTGACAGATTAAATTTGGTCGATGCGGATAGTGAAATATGCTGTCGGTAGATTTGAAAATTCATCAGTTAAATCAGCCATGTCTGTTATTGGAATAACGGGTAATATGCTTTTTATAACACTGCGGCAAAGGGTTTTAACCGCCTTTGCCGCAGTTACTTTTTTGCTGTATTATATTAATGTCCGAAATTGATATATTATTGTCGCTTTTATGAGATTACAATATATAATTATGTGTGGTACAATGTAATCAAGGTGTTTTTGTATATGTTTAATGTTTTTTCCGCAAAATATGATTTGTTTTTGTGTAACAATTCCTAATTTGCAAGAGGGCATATATACAAAAAATATAATATCACGGTAAATTATCGAGCAGATAATGTCCGAAAAAGAAGGGAAGAGAAAAATGTATCAATTTTCAAAACGAGCACTGGCAAGTATACTGTGTTTGATAATGACGGCTGTTGTGACAGCACCGGCACTTTTGGTCGGGGCGGCAGACGGACAGCAGGCATATGCGGCAAAAGTCCTGTACACCCTTGACCAAAACGATTTATCGGGCGGACAGTCCGCAAGCGAAGCGCTGAGAGCATCGGCTGACGGATATCGTAATGTTGAGGTCCTCGGCGTAACGGACAATATTTTTTGCTTATGATGAGCATTATCATAATGAGTATTTAGATGACAGTGTTGAACATGTTTCGCAGCATACACCCATAAAATTTCTCACTGCAACGGACAATGACCAAGGCATAAAAAATATTACATATAAAATCACAAGTTCCAATCCGAATGGCTTTGAAAAATTGGATGTTTCGTTTATCGGAAGAGTTGATTCCTGGACCGGAACAAGTGATTATACCGGATTTTTAACGGTGCAGTGTTCCGAAAAAATGAGCCGCAGGGCAGCTTTGAATCCGATGGTTATTTTTGACGGATTTTCCGACAAAAGAAAAATCACGAGCACACATAAAACAGAAAAGCTTGTAAACTTCGGACCGCAGGTAGAGAGGGACAACCTTACACCGGATTATTATAACTTCGGTGAAACCTTAACATTAACAGATGAGGTAAAAGGCAAGAACGAATATTACATTAATTTCAGCTTTGCTTCCGAACAGGCTTTGTATACGGCGCTTGCCGATATTACGTTTACGGAGTATATCCCCGTCGACTATACGGACTCGGAAGCATTTGACCGGCTTGTAATCGCAAACGGTGACTGCACTTATAATGATAACGGCTCTATGCAGTGGCAGAACGCAAACAGAGCAGAGGTTTCGGACTATATTATGGGCACAAACGGTGTAGGCGGCGTTAAGGATGAATACTTGGTGAAAAAATGTCGGCAGCTACAACGGACATCCTCATTTTCAAAATCATGTTGACCCTTCCGATGAGTCAAATTCAAAATACGGCTTTGCTCCTATAATGTGGTTCGGCTGGGGCTTCTGCGAAGTTACATATAAACTCAGAGCACCGGAGGGCAAGACATTCAGGGACTTACATTTGATTATGACGGCTCCGTTTCTCTTAAGGAAAATGCCGGTAAAAGCGCAGCTACGGCTATCACTACTTTTTATAGGCGATTCTGACACCGAAATGGGTGTTGCAAAATCGGCTTATGTCTTATACCAATAAGGACGGAAACATTGTGCAAAATCTCGGAACAGACCTTGACGCATTCAGCGTAGTAATTGACAACAAGAGCGAGGTTTGGGTAAAACTGCAGATTGCCGGCGGCGATGTAACACCCCATTATTCGGGCGCCGGTGTTGATTTTAACTATGTAGATACGTACATACAGAAAATGAAAATTACTGCCGCTTTCAATACGGAGAAAGTTCCCCAGGGAACAGAAATCACCGATGATGCTTACGCGTCAAAGCTGCTTTATTCCTTGAATTCGTCATCGCTTGCAGGGGATAACAATAAAGGGCATATTCGCCGATTTCAGAGGAAATTGCGGCAGCGGCGGCAAATTATAATAATGTTGAGGTTCTCGGCGTAAGTGATGATATTATATTCTCAAAGCGCGGACTTTCAAATACAAATAACGCCGGTTTGCCTGAGTCGGAACAGCTTTTGCGCCTTATTGCATCTTCAGGCGTACGCAATATTACATACAAAATTACAAGCAGCAATCCGGACGGATTTGACGAGCTGGACATTTCATATATTGCCGGGGGTTAATTCGGCTGACGGCAGCAGCTATGTGGCAATTACCGGTTCGGATACCGCACCGGTCGGCAATTTCTGCGATGAAGGATATTTCCAAAACTTCCGCGATATTAAAAGAATTACCGACACAAATTTAAATTATGATTCAACATCGATTGAATCAAAGGATTACTACGATTACGGTGATACTTTGGTTTTAACGGACGCCGTTAAGGGCAAAGAGCGAATATTACGTTAATTTCAGCTTTAATTCGGAGGATTGGGAGAAAGCGTGGATTTCGGATATATCTTTCTCCGAAAAAGATTAAGGCGGATTTTCAAACAGCGATATTTACACAACAATGACCATGGTGGATATGGATTATTCCGGTCAGCCCAGCCGTTCATGGCTTGGTACCGATTGGGATAACGGAAATACTTCCGGCGGCAGCCTTATTGCCACACCGACTGAAAACTGCGAGGTTGTTGATATTAAGAAAAACCTCAGTTTTGACGGTGACGGCACAACAAACTGGCTTGCATTTATACCGGATTGCAACGGAAACACCTGGGGAAGCGGTTCCTTTGTGTTAAAGCTGACGGCGCCGGAAAACAGCGTGTTTAAAGGACTTAACATTGACCTTGACGGTAAAAATACAATTGACTCATGCGCAGGCGCAAACCTTTGCGACATCTGTTTCCGTGGGTGTAAGTGATGAATATGAAAAGTACACCGTGCCCTCATTCTACACTTTTACAACCAACACAGGTATCGTTAAGCGTTTTATGTCATACACCGACAAAAACAGTGTTGTAAAGAAAAATACCGGTGACCTTTCCGCTTTTAAAAGTAATAGGAAACAACAAAAAATGTAATGTATGTAAAAATTACTGTCGGCGGCGGTCTCAACGGCTGGAACTACATTTCAAAAAAAAAATCGACGGTATTTTGCCGAGGAAAGCGTAATTGACAACGTTAATTCACGGTAAGGGCGCATTCCCCACTGACGGAACACTAAAAGCGATTTACAAAACCGCTTATCCGAAAACAGGCGAGGAAATGCCGAAACAGCTTACGTTTATCCTTGCGGCATACACCACGTCAAATCAGTTGGTTTCCGTGAAAGTTTTAACGGTGGATAATCCGGAGGCTAATAAGGATTATACGGTTGAGCTTTACCGGGCTTCCCGAAAACTCAAATGATTACTACGCAAAGGCTTTTTTGTATGGAGCAATATGAGTGAAATGAATCCTGTAAGCAATACTTTCACACTCGGCAAAAATAACGGTTTTAAGGGGTACCTATTTAATGATAAGAAAAACTGAGCGCTGTTATTTTGACGCTTGTGTTGCTTTTTGGGGTGCGCAGACTGCTGTTTGGGCAAAAGCGTCGTTTACGCCGCAGAAAAGCCCGACGGAATTGCATATGCACTTAACATTGTAAAAGAAACAGATACTGATAAAACGCTTACCCGCGGCGAGGCTGCGGGTATAGCGCGTCAGAACAGGCTATGACGGCGGCGGATTTGAAGGCGGCGCGGTGTTTGAGGACGTAAGCGAAAATGACGCCAATGCAGGCGAAATATATGCCGCGTATATGCTGGCATAATAAGCATGCCGGACGATGGGATGTTCGAGCCGAAAAAGTCCGTTACATACACGCAGTTTGTTAAAATGGTGGTTGAGGCGCTGGGGTACGGCGAGCGTGCCGTACAGCTCGGCGGATATCCTATAGGATATTGTATGGTAGCGGCTGAACTTAAGCTGATAAAAATATTGAAATCGGCGACGGCGAGAAGGTGCTTGTTAACACTGCGGCGGTGATTGCCGAAAATGCGTTAAATGTCAAATTGCCCGAAAAAGAGAAATATCAACGAGGGCAAGGACACTGACGCTTTTGGAAAAAAAGCTTCAGGCTTGAAAAAGTACACCGGTATTGTAACAGGCGCTACGGAACTGCCTGCACGCCGTACAGCAAAGCTGCAAAGAAACGGCGAAGTGTATATTAATGACGTTTTTATACTTAAAAGGCGATAGCAATATAGACACGATGGTGGGTTACGAGGCGGAATTTTACATTGAAAAAAAAATGATGATGAACCTTGTACGGTAGTATATGCAAAGAAAAAAAGCGTGTGCAAGTTGTAATTGACCCCGGAAACATTACCGAGGTTGTTACCGGCAGAAACGGAAAATGCGCATAAGCTTTACCCTGATGCCGATTCACGCAGGGTAACAACGGAAAAACTGGACTTTGCCGTTACAAAGCTTGTGTATAACGGATTTTATGCCGATATTACAAAGTTTGACAAAGACCTTTTTGATTTTAACGACGGAAGTGTAAGACTGATTGACAACGATAAAGATTCTGTTTGGGACTATGTCGCAGTTGACCGTGTCACAACCGCCGCGGTAAAAAATTATTCGAATCATCTGACCGTATCGGTTTCAATTATGATATTGAGATAAACGGAAAAGAAGTAAATGCCTTAGACCTTACGGAATATGATGTTATATTTTGCGACGGTTCCGGTTTTGACTCGATTGCTTCCGGCTCGGTGATTGAGATGTATATTCCGTTTAACGGTTCGGGCAGCAAGAAAACGCTGAAAATGCGTGTTTCAAACACCGTTGTTTCCGGAAAACTTTCCGAGAAATCGGAAGAGGACGGAAAAAATTATCTGGTAATTGACGGCGAAAGCTATGAGCTTAGCGACGACTATATAAAAGCCGCAGCCGGAATTTGGGACAGTCTGCTTGCCGGCAGCGAATACACGCTGTATCTGACTTCATCGGGCAAGGCGGCATATATTGACGACCATACCGGTGAAAAGCGTGTTTTCTTACCTTACGGATTTGGCTGTAAGCAAATCGGTTGACGGTGTATATTCCATGAAGGTTTACATGGATGACGGAAAATTTCACTATCTTGACTTTGCCGACAAAGTTAAGGTGTTCCGCGACGGAGTAAACGAAGGGTTAAGCCGGCCGCAGAGGTGCTCGGCGGACTGCTTGCAAACGGCACTTTTGATAAGGCTAATGCGCAGCTTATAAGATTTTGCCCAACCGCGATTCAAAGGTTACGGTTATTGAATTTGCGCAAAACGAGGTGTCGGCTCCGGTAAGCAGCGAGCTGAAAGGAAGGTTTGTTAAAACCCACAGCAAGTTTGACGGATATTATTTCCACTTCCCGAGAATTGTCTACAGGGACGGAAACGGCGGTGCGGTTTTCCCGATACCAAATTCTACAATTTGCTTCACGGTTCCGTCTGCGGTTTCTGATTTGGACGATGAAAAATCCTTTAGCGCCGGTACTTACACAGGCGGCAGAGGTGCAATTACGGCAGAAAGCTATAACATCGGCGATGACGGTGTACCGGAAATTGTAGTGGTATACGGCAGTGTTGATATGCACGGAGGATACGATTACAAATCAAACGGAATTATAGTAAAAAGCGTAGGCAGCGCAATAGACGAAGACGGAAGTACATGCCCTGTATTGACCGATATTAACGGCAATATGTATTACAGCGATACCGACGAAAACGTATTTACGGATAAGTCAACGGGAAAAAGCTTTAAATTCGGCGATGTGGTTCAGATAGGTATTCAAAACGGTAATTATGCAAAATTTGCCGACATAATTTTCTTCCGTGACGATTCTGCCCCGAACGGGTACGGCTACACTTATACCGACCCGGAGGCGCATGTGAGAAATACTTCCGACAGGATAGTGGCAAACGGCGGCATAGATTGGGACCGTATCGTAGCGTCCGGGTATGTGGAGGCGATTTCCGACAGTTACATAATGCTTAAAAACAAGGCAGGTAATACGGAAATGTTTGCTCACAGAGGATTGCAGACAAAGCTTACCACAGTGTATCCGAAAAACAAGACGGTTGCGGAGGAAACAATAGATAAAAGCTGACAAAGGGAGATTTTGTCGTTATCAAGTGTGAGCAAAAGCATACTACACAGGCAATACGCTACATTCAATAGATTTTCTGAAAGGTGAATATCATGCTGAAAAAATATGCAAATCAAAATGGTGTTACATTGGGCTTCTCCCAACGTTTATACTGCTTGCCGTATTCCTGCTGTATCCGGTAATCGACAGCTGCTACAAGTCCCTTATGCCTTTGGAAAACGCGTAATTTCTTTGCCCCAGAAATTTATCGGGGCGGCAAATTACATAAAGCTGTTTTCGGACGTGGATTTTGGAATTCCTTTTAAGGTTCTGGGCATTTTTGTGGCGATGGGGAATTTTTACGCTTTTGGCAGTTAACATGGTGCAGACCTATCTTGTGTATAAGCTGTCAAATACGAAAATAGGCAATTTTATAAAGACTGCGTATATTATTCCGATTATGATACCGTCAATGGTAATAACTCTGTACTGGCGATTCTTTTTTACGAATACCAAAACGGTATTTTAAACGCCGCGCTTAAGCTTTTGGGACTGGGAAATTATGCGGCAGTTTGGCTTGGTACAAACGAAACGGCGCTTATTGCCTTGCTGTTTGTAGGTTTCCCCCTTTGCCGGCGGCTTCGGCTATCTTATATTTCTTGCGGCATTTCAGGAATTGACGCTTCGCTGCACGAGCGGCGGAGATTGAGGGAGTTAACGGCTTTCAGGGAATTTATAAAAATTGATATTCCGCTTATCATGCCGCAGATAAAGATGCTTATAATGCTTCAAATAATAAACGGTATTCAGCAGTTCAGCACTCAGCTTGTTATGACAAACGGACGTTATAACACGATGGTGCCGGGGCTTGATATGTACGAAACGGCGTTTTCGGCGGGAAATTACGGTTATGCGTCTACTATGGGCGTTGTTCTGTGCGTTATAATTCTGATTTCGACGATTATACAAAACGCAGTGACGAAACAGGAAGAATAGGGGAGAAGCAAATGCGAAAAAATCAATGATATCAAAAGCAATAATGATTGCAATACATGCGGTTATACTGCTGCTTACGTATTTTCCGATGTATTTTATGCTGATTTCCTCACTTAAAAATAACGACCAGATAAGCGCGAACTGTTTTCTGCCGACGTTTCCGCTGCGGTTTGAAAATTATTCCGCCGCGTTTTTCCATGTTGTAAGATATCTGGGCAACTCAATTATTGTTTCCGGCGGCGCGGTTATAGGCATAATGATATGCGGTTCTATGTCTGCCTATATTTTGCAAGATACAAATTTCCCGGAAAAATTGTTTTTATATATTTTAATTTTGTCGTTTTTAATGGTTCCTGCCGTTCTGACGTTAATTCCGCAGTTTGTTTTGGTAAACAACTTAGGACTTAACAATACATACTGGTCTTGTATTTTTTGCCGTACATCGCGACGGGTCAGATAATATTTATAGTAATTTTAAGAACGTTTATAGAGGAAATACCAAAGGATTTGTTTGACGCGGCAAGAATAGACGGCGCCGGAAACGCAAGAATTTTTTATGCAGGTGGTTTTTCCGCTTTCAAAACAGATAATTGTATCGTTATTGTTAATTAATTTTCTCAATACATGGAACGATTTTGTGTGGCCGCAGCTTACTCTTACAAAGGACGCACTCAAAACCGTTACGGTCGGGCTGTTCGCATTTACGGACGCACAGCAGATACAGTACGGTAATATGTTTGCCGGATTTGTAATTGCTTCCGTGCCGCTTATTATACTGTTTTCGGTTAACATGAAAAGTTTCGTCAGTGGAATAACCATTGGCGCGGTGAAAGGGTGATGCGCATGAAAAAGGTCTTATTGGTACTTATAACGGTTTTTGCTTTGTTTATATCTGCCGATGCGGCGGAGCTTAAAATTTCCAATGAAAACGGAAACGGAAAAGTAACTGCCGTCAAGGTTAATGACGAAACTGTGAAAATTTCCGCGTCTGTGCGTTTGTTGAACGAAAAAAGAACCGGTTAAACTGAAATTTGTTACTGTTGCTCTGTACGGACCCACAAAACCCGATAACTATTATTATGAAACAACTATAGAGTCCGTACCGTACTATTCATACTATATTGACCAGCTCAGAACTGACGAAAACGGCGTTGTCAATTTGGATTTTACGGTATCGGTAAAAATTACGAAAAATTGTTATTTAATGCTGGGCGGATATAATGTGTCGGATAAGTACGAAATGGTAATATCGCTTCCGCCGGCAGAGCCGCAGGAGGTTAAGCCTATGGACAAACCGTCGTCTTCGGGCGGGGAGGCGGAGGCGGAGGTGTTTCTCCGTCAATTCCCACACCTGTAACCCCGGTACAGCCGAGTGATGATAAAACACCGGAGTTCCGCGATGTTCCGGCTACCCATTGGGCTTATAACGATTTTGTAAAGCTCAGCCGTCTTGGCATAATTACCGGCGATGGTGACGGAAACATGCGCCCGGACGATAATATTTCAAGAGAAGAAATTGCGGCTGTTCTTTTTTTCAAGAGCTTTTAAATTTACGTGCGACAACGAAGCATTTTATATTGACGGCACAACATCGGATTGGGCAAGAAAATATATTGCCGCCGCTGTTGAAAACGGAATTATGCTTAGTGACGAAAACGGCGTATACCGCGGAAAGGAAAATGCTTTACGCGCCGAGGTTGCCGCTATGATTAACAGACATTTAAAGCTTTCCGAAAATGAGGAGAGTATTAAAGGCTTCAATGATTTTTCTTTGGTACCCGATTACAGCATAGGCGCTTTTGCCGCACTTGCCGATAACGGTATAATAGGCGGTTATGAGGATAACACTCTAAGACCCAATGATTATATCACGCGTGCGGAGCTGTTTAAAATTGTATCAAAAGTATCTGAACTAAAATAATAATTTATAAACGGAAAGGAATGAGTAAGTATGAAAAAAATTTGTTTCTGTAGTATTGCTGCTGGCGCTTGTACTCGGTATATGCAGCTGCGGTCCGAAAAAGGGGTGATGCCTCCAAAATCACGGTGTCACATTGCCAGGGCGAGTGGTGCTGGCCTATTTTGGACGAATTAGCCGAAAAACTCCAAGGCGGAAACAGGCACGGAAGTAGAATTTATCTATGTTGCGGGCGATTCTTACGGACAGTGGCAGGGGGCGCAGCTTTTGCCGCAGGCAGCGAGCCGGATATAATCTGGGGTATGACAGACCCGAAGGTGTTTACGAGAGTAAAAAGATTATGCCTCTGACAAAGTACTATGAGCAAAAAAGTCCCTTCAGCAATCAGACATGGAAGGACGACTACATAGACGGAATACTCGACAACTGTTATGACGCAAACGGCAAAGAGCTCATTTCAAATACAATATGCCAGGTGCAGATGAATCTGTATTACAATAAGGACATACTGTCAGAGCTTAACCTTTGAGGTACCTCAGTCGTGGACCGACTTTATCGAGGCGTCAAAGGTAATAAAGGAAGCCGGCTATATACCCTACAGTGTAATGAATTCCTCTCCGTGGAATCTTGATATGATGGAAGACGCCATTTTGGAGGACTGCTATATCAACAGCGGAAAGGCTGAGAAAATCGACGTTATTACCGAAAACGGTATTCTGGACGAAAACGAGGTTATACTCGGATTGAAAACAGGCGTATTAAACTTTGACGACCCGGAATTTATCACGTATTTTAAAATAGTTAAAGACTTGGTTCCTTACTACAATGTAGGATTTAATTCCGCAAGCTGGGAATACGAATCGCTGTTTAACGACGGCAAATCCGCCATGACCCTTAACGGCTCCTGGTACCCCAATCAGCATATGATTAACAAAACGCCCGTAAATTACGGCATTGCGCTGATTCCGTATGTTGACAGTTCAATTTATGCAAACGCAAGAAACAAACCTGTTAAATATGCCGCTACGGCTCCCCCAGGGTGATATTGTCGTTACGCAGAAAGCCGCTGACGAAGGACGCGGCGATGCGGCGGTAAAAATTCCTGCAGTATCTTTCAAATGCCAATGACGGCGGCAAGTTCTGGGTAGAAAAAAACAATGTTTCTCCCCGTTATAAAAAATGTTGAACTGCCTGAAATTATGAAACAGTTTGACGAGTTCAGAGGCGATACAAAAAGCGGACATATTTTGCGGCTAAAATGCTTCATTTTGATTCTGAGTTATACACGGCATACAGAAAAATATTCAGCGAATATCTTGAAAACGACCAGACGGCAGAAGAATTTGCCCATCAGGTTCAAAAGCTTTATAAAGATTCGCTGGACGAGGCGATAGAGCTGATTCCCATTGATATTAACTCATATGTTGACAAGGTTAAATAATATGGAGGGACAATGAATTTGAAAAAGAAAATTTTCTTTTCGGCGCTGCTTTTGATATTAATGAGCATAACGGCGTGTAATATTTCATTTGCCGATGAAGCTGCTTTTGTATTTTGAGGATAAACTTGTATTCAGCGCCGATACGGCTCACAATGTTGCGGCTGATTCAAAAGTGTAATCAAGGGTTTGACAACCGGAAAAATGGGCGAATTTGAAAACGAAAATACGACGTTTTAAGGCTTACCGCAAATTCCGGTACGGTTTCCTTTGATTTATCTGTGGGAAACGGCGATGTTGTGCTTGAATTTGAGGAAATACAAAACAAAACCGATAATTCATACGGTTATTATATTAATGTTGAGGGAACAGACGTTTATCTCCGCGCAGGCAGAGAAACCTCAATCGGTCCGGCGCATTACTTTGTGAATGTTCCCTCCGAGCTTACGGCAGGAAAGGACAAAATCAAAGTTACCCTGAGAAATGTTTCCGGTTCTTCCGTTGCGATTAACCGCGTGTGGTGCCACACAAATCCGGATAACCTGCGTGCGGAGGACGGCATAGACAGCAGAATGACGGTGATGCTTTTCTGCGAAACCTTCGGCTGGAGCAGCAACGTGGCGCTTGATAAGGTGCGCCCGGAGGTGGAGTCCTTGGATTGAAGTTTTCGGAAATGAGGAAAAGTATAAAATTTCAAGCCCGGTTTTCTGTTCGAAATAAATTACTTCCATATGCCCGACGAGGAAATATACGAGCGCATAGACGAGCTGATTAAGCTCTCCCGTGAGCTTGACGTCCCCATTGCCATTGACTTTAACTCATGGTGGGGCGGTACACCTTGGCGTGTTCCCGACGGAAAAGGCGGATTTTTACCGACCTTGAATATCAGCAGGCAATTTACGCGCCGAATAACGTCAACGGATACGGACGCTATAAAACCACTAACCCCGGTCCGTTTAACGGCATGCCGTGGCTGTCGCTTAACAATAAGTACGCCAATAAGGTAAGATATGAGAAATACGGAAAAGTGTGCAGATACACAAGCATGAAAATTGCCGAGTCAAGGGCGCTGGCAGGAGCTAAAGAGATTCCCGAAGTTTCGGTCTTTATCGAAAACGAGCCTCTTTACTGGCGCGACTTTCTGTTTACTCAGGGCGAGCCCTACGGCGTGGCTGATGTATCAAAGAATGTTACGGACGCGCTGAAGGAAAACTACGGCGTTGATTTTGACCCCACCGACGGTTTGACGGAGGAGGAACAGGCTGCGCTTTTCTATAACATTAATGATTATGCGGTTAATATTTTAAAAACCGCGGCGGAAAATGCCGGAACGGACTATATTATCGTAGACGGCGATAAACTTAAACTGCCCGGCGCACAGCTTATGGACAGCTTTTATACTCATCAGTTTGATACGAACGTTGAGCATTATGTCCGCTGTAAGTGGGACATTTGAAACCGCATTTACCAAAAACGGTCATGTAGGTCTTGAGGGCTACGGACTCACGCGCGGAGTTGCCTTCAGAAATATCGGCGATTTAACAGCAGGGCGCGGAAAATTTGCCGCCGTAAACCTTGAAACAGGCGGAGATGGTACTTACATCACTCCTCTTGCCGATTATTATGCTTTCGGTTGCAAGCTGGTCGGGTTTGTTTAACGTAAGACCTGCGGCACAGCCGTTACTTGCCGAAATGGACAGCGATGTTGACAAGAAAATCTATACCGAGCCGTTTGAAGGCAATGAGCTTTAAATTACGACTTTGAAGAGGGGCTTGAGAACGGCAAAGCAATTAATGTAGATGAGCTCAAAGTTGAAACAAACTCGTTTTTGATTGAAAAAAATAATATTGTGTACGGCTCATTAAATTCGGCATACGTAGCATGCCCGAACAGCAGTGTAAGCACAGAAGGTTCAATGACGTTTTTTGTGTTGACAACAAAGGAAAGCCGTTTGACAAAGGTTTGGTGGCTATGCTGTACGGCTCGTGTGCGTCTAACTGGGATCCTAACTGCCGTGTTCAGGTATATGCCGGTTCGGACAAAAATGAGCTTAAGCTTGCGGCAACGTTTACAGCTCTTGATCTTGCCGGCACAGTCGTTGATTTAAGCGATTATATTGATAAAACAAATCCGAAGGCGTATTTCAGAATTAATCTTTTCACCTCCGGAAACAGAGGCTGGTGCGGGTATACCGCGTAAGAGCACTTTTGAAAAATACGGTGAGGTTATCGGTCATACAAACGGTTATAATAATACATATACGGAAAAAAGACTTAACAGCCTGCTCGTTACCTACCGCGCAGACGTTGAACGCATGCTGGCTGAGCAAAGCCGTATTGCGGAACAAATCCCGATTATATAACGGCGGAAAGTCTGTACGAACAGGGAAAATACAAAAGTGCGAAAAAGCTGCTTTTGGGAACGGCTTCTCTTAAAATGCCTGCAAAATTCATGGTAACCGGCAGCGGCACACTAAACGGTTATCCTGTCGAATTTGAAACGGCAAACAGTGACATTCCGGTAGGAATAACGTTAAAGAGCTTGGCGAAACGGTAAAATTTGAGCTCAGAAGTTCAAAAACCACAGATATTACTCTTAAATTTTCCGGTATGAGCGGCAGATACACTCTCGAGCAAAACGGAAACGAGTATACGCTTTCAAGAAGCGGTAACGGAGAAGTGATTGAAAGCGAAGGTGTTGTTACATTAAATCTGACATCTGAAGGTCACAGCGCGGAAAAAAACTGCCTCAGAAGCTTTCGGGATTCATCAGTGATTTGGCATATGTGAGCGATAAGGATTTCGCCATAAGCTTCCACGATACCGATATTTCGGACACTTCCTCAGGTTTAGGCTTTAATTTTGCGGAAGATGCGGTTATACGCAGAGGTCCTGCCGATGCAAAATGTGACGAACTGACCGATTTCCCGAAGGAGAAAGTATTAAGGAGCTTACCTGGGGCGAAAGAGCGGATATAACCCTTTAACGAAAACGGCGAGATTTCAAATCTTGCAATTCGTTACGGTCTTGTAAAGGGAACGGTTACGAATTTCATTGAGGCAAAAATTCCCGAAATGACATCGCCGTATATGGAAATAACGGAAGATGACACCGGCAAAAAGTGGCTGTTTAAGCTTGATTCAAGAACGTTGTTTGATTCTTCAAAAACCTCCGGTGCGGCATCGTTTGCCGAGGTTGCGCCGGGCAAAACCCATCGGTTTCAAAAAAAGGCAATATCGTTAATGTTTGCTATTTGCCTTTAAAAGCCGGCGACGAGGAATACTACTATGCCACGACAATTTACGAGGAATACACCACCGTTGTGGACGAGGACTTAAACGAAAGCTCATATACAAAGTCGGTATACTCCGAAAACAATGTAACGGTTGAGCCTCTTGACGGTAACAATCTTGACTGCATAGGGCTTGCGGCAATGAGCGGCAAAGGCTCCGTTGTATGGAAAAATACAATCTGATAAGCCGATAAAGGAAATTGTGGTTTTATACGGAGGCAGAGCGATTTTCGGCTCAAATGTTTATGTAAAGGCAAGCGCCAACGGATTACATTTATGAGCAAATCGGCGATTTGGCAAGTGTGTTCTCCCATAACCTGGCGCAGATGTTTAGCTGCTACACCGACTCTGCGGAAATTGTAGGCGGAAAAACCGCATACGTTAAAATGGAGTTTGACGTACAGCCCGGGACAACGTGGGGATTTTTAAACGCAATACAAATCAAAATAAAGGTATGATGAAATATGATTTCCGAAGATGTTTTAGACACATACAACTGTGTGATACCGTATGAGGATATGCGTGTCAGTATAAACCGTTTTGTTTATACCGTGACGGACGGGGATTTTTCCCCGTCCACATGCATAACGATTATGAATTTCATTATGTCGTGTCCGGTAAGGCGCTGGTTTCCGTTGAGGATACGGAATTTCAGGTAGGCGCAGGGGACATGTATATTACAAAATCCGTTTATTAACCATTCGGAGTACTCTATAGAAAGCGACCCGATGGTTTTATTTGCATTTGAATGTCAGCTTGATTTTCCGGACAGTCCGAAAAACAAAAGCGATGAATTTGAAGTTAATGCGATAAAAGACATTTTGCAAAATATATACTATCAGCCCTTTTCATGCAGCGGCGACATATTCGAAATGCTTGATATCGTTAAGGATATAAACAAAAGCAAGCCTTTCGGGTATCGGCTCAGAAGTAAAAATACTCCTTATGGGGTGCATTGCGAAAACCATGCAGCTTGTTGCGGATAATCACAAGCTTGTTGCGCCGAAAATGCGGAATTACACCAGTGAAAAACGCATTACCAGCATAAGAAATTATATAGATGTCAATATTACAAACAATGTATGTGCCGAAGATGTTTGCAAGCAGGTATTTTTTTTAAGCGAAATGCAGTTAAACCGAATATTTCTTGACAAATGCGGAAAAACGGTAAATCAGTATATATTTGACGCAAAATTTGAAATTGCAAAAAATCTATTGCTTACCACAGATGAAAGTCTTGAAAATATCGCGGTAAAATCCGGTTTTATAAACTATCAGCAGTTGTACCGTGCATTTACAAGAAAGCTGCACGTTACGCCCGGAGAATTTCGCGGAGGAAAAAACGAAGGCGGCTGATACCGGACATATAAATGATTTTTACCGAAAAGAAAGTTGGATAGAGATTATGGCAGAATTATATTTGATTGGCAACGCACATTGACCCGGCGTGGATGTGGCGTTGGCAGGACGGATATTCCGAGGTTTTGGCGACATTTAAAGCGCGCTTGACCGTCTTAGGGATTTTCCGGCTTAAATTCACTGCGGGCAGTGCGGTTTACTATCAGTGGATTGAACAAACAGACCCGAAAAATGTTTTCGGAGATAAAAAACGTGGGCGGAAGGGCGGTGGAACATAGTCGGCGGCTGGTTTTTACAGCCGGACTGCAACATTCCCGACGGCGAGAGTTGTCGCGTCATTCCCTTATTGCTCAGAGATACTTTAAAGAAAAAGTTCGGATTACGGCGAAACCGGTTATAATGTAGACCCTTCGGGCACAACGTTCGCTGCCTATGATTTTACGGGAAAGCGGCATGGAAAACTATGTTTGCATGCGCCCGACGCCCCATCAGACCGGGTTTCGACTCGCTTTTTTACTGGGAGAGCGCCGACGGAAGCAAGGTGCGGTTTTTCGCGTTCCGGATAACGGTATCATATAGATTTAAGCTGTATGGAAAAACTTCGGGCATGCTGATGGCCGGCTGCATCTGGCTGGAAGGCAAGCTGATGCCCGCATCGAGCGCAAAGAGCTGGGCTGCGACCTCGACAACCTGAAGAAGCGAGGCAGAATAAGATGTTAGTCAAACTTGCTGCGATCTTCTTCAAAGCATGATCCTGGTGAACAACTACGTGCTGGTGAAGTTCTATGGTATCTGCCCGTTCCTGGGCGTTTCCCAAGAAGCTGATTCCTCCATTGGTATGTCCGGCGTTGTTATCTTTTGTTATGTTGGTATAAATCGGCTGTCACCTTCCCCATCCAGATCTTCATTTTGAACCCTCGCTGACCTGGGCCAATACCTGCAGACCATCGTGTTCATCCTGGTCATTGCAGTGCTGGTGCAGTTCATCGAGATCTCTCTTCCCTGAAGAAGAAGCATGTTGCTGCACTGTACACCTTCTGGCGTTTACCCGCCCCTGGATCACCACCAACTGCTGCGTGCTGGCCGTGACCATTCTGGTCGTGGACGACTACGGCGCAG
>VOFC01003549.1_pt1 | contig 27114 bp, 26 predicted proteins | sample 5384161 | NCBI WGS metagenome assembly VOFC01 (sample SAMN12384722, study PRJNA508395) | human gut metagenome | isolation source: healthy gut B | host: Homo sapiens | reverse complement strand
GCGACTTGATTTGTCTGGAGCATCAACTCTCTGTTATTGAAATAAAGCCCTACCGGGAACGGCAGAAACGTACCCTCTATCCACCCAAAGAAAGCAATCGTGATAGGCTGTGTGGCATCATCGACAGTATCCTTGCAGAAAAGCCCAAGGATTACGAAACACCGTCCGCGTCAGACACAGCCGTTCCAAGAGCCGCCGTTCCAATTGCTGGTTAACATTCAGGCAAAGCTCTCCGAGGGCAAAAGCGAAGGCTATGCACGATGGGCGAAAAAATATAATCTGAAAGAAATGTCCAAGACGCTGATTTTCTTGCAGGAACACAAAATTGGCAGCGCAGATGAACTGAATGAACGCACAGCGGCGGCAACAGAAAAATACCACCAGCTGGGAGATTCCATCAAAGCCGCCGAAACACGGATGGCGGAAATTGCTGTGCTGAAAACGCACATCGTCAATTACGCCAAGACCCACCCAGTCTACGATGCCTACCGGAAAGCGGGATATAGCAAAAAGTTTCTGGATACTCACCGGGAAGAAATCACACTGCACAAAGCAGCCAAGGCCGCTTTCGATGAAACTGGCTTAAAAAAAGCTGCCGAAGGTCAAAGCACTGAATGCAGAGTATTCCGATCTTCTGACCCAAAAGAAAGCAGCCTACCCGGACTATCGCAAGGCACGAGAAGAAATGCAGGAGTTGGTAAAGGCACAGAAAAATATTGAATTGTTCTTCGCAGAAGAAAAAAGACGCACAGGAAAAGCAGCAGACCCGATAAACGAAAGTCGCCGAGGATTCTAACCCTTTCATGGGGCGGAATCCTCGGCGACTTTTTTAGTTTATGTAGCAGCGATCCTGCGAAACGAGCCAATCTTCACACAGCCGTTGGGCTTCATCTGTTGAGCGGCACACACAATTGAACAGCTTGCCGTGCAGGGAGCAGTAGGTGTAACGGATTTTCGGCACACCGTTCTCATCCTGAAATTTTGTGTAGCGTTCGTCACCGGGCATCAGATAAAGTTGCTCCATTTCTGCATCGTCCTTTCCGTTTTTATGCGTCAGGCACACAACGCACCTATTCTACCACGAACATCGGAGTTATGCCATTGACGCTTGCACCAAAAAAGCGACTCGGATTTTTGGAGAGAGTTTGTATTGACACATTCAATAGCGTTCGGAAGGAACGCGTAGCCTGCATCGGAACGGTGCAGATCAGAAAGGGTTTGGGATTTCCCAACAAGCATTTTGCAACGCAAAATTTGCATTTGTGCGCACGAATGCACTGCTTGCCAAAGATTTTTCTTTCCATATCTAAACTCTGCTGCACAGTTCGGGCAAAGGCACAACGAATTCCATCCCTCAGAGATACTCTGCTTGTACGTTGTCGGAATCGAATCCGTCGGCAGAATATTGCACGCCTCGAAGTATGGTTTTCCATCATATCGGATAATCTGCTTACCGCAAATCTGGCACTTGCCAAAATATTGCGCTCGCAAAAAAGCCTTTTTCTTCGTGGTTGCTTTCAGAACAGGTATACCGCAGTCGCGGCGCAACTGTTTTTTGGCCTTCAAGTCCCTCTTGGAAGTTTTCTTCCAACTTTTTTTCGCGATGTTTCAGATTCCGCACGGCACCGTACTCGCCCAATGTTTCATCATCTGGAGCTGGCTCTGCCTCCACCTCGGTCTGCGCACTGCTCTGCTTCTCCAGCAACTCCGTTAAAGATTGTGTTTTGTCAGTTCCTTTCTGTCGTTTTTCTGAAGTTTCTGGTATGCCTCGCACATCAGACGCAGTTCATCAGGCTTTTTCAGCATAGCACTGATAAAAGCCTGGTACGGTTCCTCTACGCTTTGGATTACAGTCTCGACAGCTTCGCTTTCTACCTTAAAGGGAAGTTGTGCAAATATCTCTGCTCCGTGGCCAGAATACTGCACAGCTAGGTCTGATTTTTTTTTATGTCAGAGGGACTTTGAAGTGTTCCAGTCTTATCGTACAACCATTTTGTACTGCTAAGCTCCAACGCCAGCATTGAAGGAATATGATTCACACTGTCAGTTGTCGTGGTGTTAAATGCCTTACTATGAGAACCGGTCATTTTTCCGTATAATGGGTGCTTCTTCACTTTTTCATTTATAAGATCCACCACTTTAACTGACATTTCAACGGAGTTACTGCACAAGATATCCTGTAGATGGTCGATAGAATGGTACATATCCCATGTTTCCGGGTAGTCTACTCTTTGACATCTCTTGTAAAGGACACGCTTCTGTAACATTTCAAAGAAACTGGCATCCGCCTTTCTCAGGTGGTTATTGTACGCATAATGGTCCACGAAAACATCCTTAATCCCTACGTTGCAGCCTATTTTTTCAAACACTTCCGCCGGAACGTTTCCACGATAGTCTTCCGACACCCATGACACATCCATCTGACCCAGCACTGCCTGCACCGCAGGATCTGAACGATCCAGAAAATCAGACGGAATATAGCAATCCGCCGGTTTCTTCCATCGATGTCCATCCCAAACGATTGGGACATTTGCCAGAATACGTTGCACCTCCGCTGCATTCTCCTTTAATGCACGCTCGATCAGTTCAAAGTGCTCCAGATTATCCTCAAACTGGATATCCGTATCATCTGAATCTTCACCATAAAAGCACAACACATCATCTTTCAGTTCCCGAATGGCATTATATTCCTCAATGCCAAGTGCATCAACATAAAAATTTCTGCCACGCTGATCCTGAAGGATTGCTGCACTTATTTTATTTTTGCAGGATGTCGGATTATTAAGGTAGACCTGTGCCATACCATCGTACTGGCAGCGGATGTGCGAACCATCTTGAAGCCGGACAAAGGGAATTCCTTTGGCATCTACTTTTTCTTTGGAGCGGAAGACACCAGTACAGGTTGAATAAATCGTCTCAAACAGATTCAACAGCCATTCATCGGATTGATTTTCCAGAATTTCTGCGGTCAGGCGCGGGAGGACATCCCTCCAGCGTAATACCGGCAGACCAAAATGATGAGTCAGATACATCATCAGATGTTCGTTGACTCCAAGGCAAACATCTGCTTTTACCCAACAGGCTGTGTCACCATATTCTTTCTGTAAGATGGACTGTGTGATATTATCTGCTATATTTTTAGCATAAGGCAGCATTGCATTTTGGATCGAGCAATAGCCGCCTTCTTCGGTCGGCAGAAGGGCAAGACCATCCCTTAAAAGCGCAAGTCCCATTTCATGGATGCCTCGAAGATTTTCTTCCTTACAGGTATCCAAGATTGGGTATACCTCGTTCAAAAACTCAAGTGTTACATAACCATTTTTCAACAACCAGCGGACGCTATCGGCAAAAAGTGCTGCAAGTTTTTCAGCAAGGAACTGATTCACTTCATTGTGCCTGACATTGTCTCGCGCAGGTGTCGTTGAGAACGGGACATGAATGTAAAATGTCTGATGCGTTTCGACTGCTGTCTGGAAAAAAAAACATAAAGATAGTGCTGTTCTGTCGGGATAACCCTATCTTTTCCTTGGCCATCTGTTTCGAGTTCATATCCAATCAAAATTGGCTGCTTATCTTGTGTACGAAACACCAGAAGTTTTTTTGCAGAATCTATTGGCTTCTGCGTCAGCAGAACTTTATCCACACCATTGTCTACTTGGGTGAATTCTTTGCTGACCGACCATTCATTTTCATCTGGATAGATCTTGCAGCTTATATTTCTGACATTGCAAAGGGCAAACAAGACATCCGAAGAAAGATACTTTTTTAGCGCATCTCCGATTTCATTATAAGCTGTTTCAGGATTGACTTCTCCGTCAAATGGGAGAATCAGAATCGTATCGTCCCCGGTTGCCTCATTTTCTTCCGCATAAGGAAGGACCAGATTGCAAATCCGGAAAGAATACTGGCCAGAATAGATCCGCGGCGTTTTCGTATAGGCATAGACAGACTTGAATCCAATACCAAATCGTCCAATTTTACCAGACTCCGGCTCATCCTTTGTAGAACGAATGCCGCAAATGCCCTGGATATCTGCTTCTGTAAACGGCTTTCCGTTATGACACAGCACCAATCGGTCCGGGTAAAGGGAAAATGTCACATAGGTTGCCCCAGCATCCTCTGCATTCTGAATCAACTCAAAGATAAAGTGTGTTCGGTCGCTGTACTGATCTACCAGAATACGTGGTGCCCATTCTTCAAATTTCTGTCCGTAGTCCTGCTTACCGCGTTCCCGGATCTCAGAATATAAATCGTCCATAAAATCAATCCTTAGTTATAGTTGCAAACCGTTATAATGCCATTCACAATAACATTTTCCTCCACGGTTGCACGGTTTTGAATCTTTTCCAGCTCACTTAAAGTCGATGTTTTATCTTCCTCAAGGCTGCGAAGCTGGCTCTGATACATCCGCTTGATATTTGCATCCTCCACATTCTGAATACGGCTCAGCAAATCTTCTTTGCGATATTGATAACTTTTCAGAACAGCGGCGCGTCGGTAGTCACATTTTTCCTTTACGTCTGCGGTCAACTGTGCAAGAGCCTGTTGCTGCTGTTCACGCTTTCGCTGAGACAGCGCATCCCACTGGTTTTCCGCATAATCACCGAGAATTTCTTTGTAGTCTGCGGTTTCCAACAGGTCACAAAGATCCGATGCCGACAAATTGATTTCCGAGATCGGCACGATGCGGACTTCTTTCCGCATCCCGACGATCGTCCGTTCCACGAGCAGGAAGGGATAGTCTCCGGTTGGCACCGGGCAGTCTGCGGTATCTACCAGCAGATGAATGTAAACTTTTTGACGATTGTGCAGCTCGGCAGCTGCCATCCTTACCAACGGATGCACTGCCGTAAAGAAAATAGCATTCCGATCTCGTGCTGCTTCTTCCTGATTGAATGTTACCGCGATTCGCGTGTCAGACCCTTTCAGATAGTCCATCCACTGGTTGTACATAGCCGATTTTTTCATGTGGGAGCTGCGCAGTTTTGCTTTCAGCGCCGCACGGTTCTCGCCGCTCAGTGTCAGCACCTTGTGAGGTCCGTCACCCTGAATGTAGTTTTTTTCTCCCAAAACCCGATTGAGATACTCCACTACGAGTGCCTGAATATACCGTTCCCCGATCCACGGATTTTCTGCATCCATGACTTTCCGATCCATCACATAGCCGGAAATATCAATGCCAAACAGCTGTTTGCTCTCATCCTCCAGCTTCTTCATTTCGTTGGCTCTGGAGACCTCGTTGTCAGCAATTTTTTCGATTTTTTCTTCTTTTTCCTGCTGGGTCAGCTTAGAATCGAAGATTGCTTCATTGATTCGCTGGGTCATATCGCCGAGAATCCCGGCGCACTCACCAATCGAACTTTCGAATACGCCGATACGCTCCAAACAGCGGTGATAGATCTTTGCGTCAATTGTGTCTTCCGTCACCAGATTGCAGATGATAACGGTATCGCTCTTTTGTCCGCGACGGTCGATACGACCGATTCTCTGTTCGATTGCCATCGGATTCCATGGCAAGTCATAGTTGATCATAAAGTCACAGAACTGGTAGTCCAGACCTTCGCAACCAACTTCTGTGAACAGAAGCATCTCCAATGCCGCCGGATCTTCCGCAGGAAGCTCAAAACGCTGACGGAGTGCCAGACGCTCCTCATCTTTCACACTACCGTTCACCTGTGCCACGCGGTATCCTTTTCCGACAAGGGCCTTTTCCACATAATTCAATGTATGACGGAAAGAACTGAACAGGATAATCTTGTTATTCTTCTGGTGGCTCTTATTCTCCACAACTTCCAACAGCCTGTCCAGCTTTTCATCCGCCTGCGAGAGATTTTCCGACAATTCAATCACATGATTTGCCATTGCACGGAACTCTGTCTCCAACGAACCCATGTTCAACTTTTCAAGCTCATCAATAGTAACAGTTCCTTCTTCATCGCAGCAATCCGAAAGGATATCTCCCAGACGGCGCGTGACCATACCTTTCAGCAACGGCGCAAGACCAAAAATGCAGCTGGATGCCTGACGCATGAGCGTACTCATCATAAATTCCAGCGGCACATTATTGTGCAGGTAGCTGAGCGCATGGCTTTCAAAATCCATCAGTGCATCGTAAAGCTCCTTCTGCTCCGGGGTAAAATGGACCGAAACACTCTGCGGACGACGCACACAAAAATCATTCTGAATGTCCTGACGGCGGGTGCGGTTGATCATGCCGGAGAAGCTGTGCAGTCCTTCGACATCCTGAAGAAGGCCCACACGCGTTGTTCGATCAATCGGCTGCGCACTCTTGAGCTTTGCCATAACATTTTTATAGGTCGGGTTGTCCTCGATCACACTACGACCCCAGCCGGTTTGCGCAGCACAGGGACAAATGCTCCGAAGCCTCTGAACGCCAGTTTTTCTGCCTGATGCCGAATCAATCTTGCCGCCGCATTGATTTCTGCATTTGGCTCCTGCATTTCCTTGAATGTCTTTTTTGTCCAGAATCACATCGGGGCGGAGGGCGTTCAACAAGGTATACAGATCCTCATCATCCGTCTGAACCGGTGTTGCGGTCAGCATAACGACTGCATCCGCATTGTCCGTAAAATAGCGCGCAACCTGATAGGCGCCTGTCGTTGAATGCCGGATGTGGTGTGCCTCATCAATGATTACAAGGTCAAAGTGAATCGGTTCTTCCAGATCAAGCAAACCCTTTTGCCGTCCCTTGCCATTAAGTAGTTCCCTCGTCATCAGAGAATATGGCAGGATCGTTTTTCGGAGAGCAACCGGCCACTCTCCGTCTTTATCGCATTCGTTGATTGCCTCCCGGAGCGAAGCACCATCCAGTTCTGTAAAGTTTTCATCAAACCGCTTCATTTCAGAGCGCCACTTATGTTCAGCAACCAGCGGCTTGGGGCAGATGATCAGTACAGACTCGAAATCATCGTTGCGTGCCTGCAATTCGCGGAGAATCAGGCCCGCTTCGATGGTTTTACCAACACCAACGCTATCTGCAACGAGGATACGTGGGCGTTCCGAGTGGATCATCTTCAAAGCCGGGCGGAACTGATAAGGCACAAAGTCTACACGCGCTGCATTCAGAGAGTACAGCTGGTCATTGGTGGGGCTGCAAAGCTGCTGAGCTGTGAGCAGAATTTTTAATTCATCAATCGAGACATTGCAGCGCTCCGGCGAAGCATCTGCCAGAAGAAGCTGATCTGCATAATAGGTTCCGAACCCAGTATCCATGAACATAACTTCGTATTCTGTGGAGTCTCCACTACCACGGATATTTCCAATCATGCCCACTTGATCTGGATTACTCTTTCTTACAACCTTCGCACCGACGACAAACGGATTTTCCAGTACCTTAACAGGAGCAGACTGCACAGCAGGGCTGGCAGACTGTTCTTCAGCACAAGAAGACGGTTCCTGAATCCGAATAGGATTTCCATAGTTCGGCATTTCTACGGATGCCCGGAATTCTTTGGCCTCGTTTATTTCTGCACGGCTTCCACCAAACCGCTCCATAAAATCAATGTACCTTGACAAATCGGTCTTCGTCATAGTCATAGTTACTTCTTCTGGAGTAGGATGCGCCCAATCATTCCGTACTTCAAACATGGCACTGATACTATCCTTCATCCCATAATAATCCGCATAGTACTCAATATTACGGAACGAGTAAATGTTTTTTCTGGCCACAGTCAAAGCCGCCTGTAAATCCAGTCCTTGCAGCGTCGAAATCCCTTTTTCGTTTACCTTTCTCTGCTGAAGTTCTGACAGGCTGGGAAGGACGATCATATTCCACCAATCGCTTGGTTCAAGGCTCTTTAGGCGTGGCTCTAACCATTTGCGACACACATCCGCCGCATTCAGAAGATAAACATTCATTTTTGCCACAACTTCCGCAATATTCATTTTTATTCCTCCTTTTTGACCCCAGCAATATCAATTTTTACAGGTCGCTTTTCCATGACAGCACCTGTATCCTTGTCCGTCAGCAGGAAATAGTAGTCATTTTCACGAGAATACGGGAGCTTCTTCAAAGTCAGCGTAACCTCTGTGCGGCGTTCCTCATCGACGCAGCCTGCGGTCTTGTCTGCCCGGATTGTCCGCTTGGTGGACACCTGATTGTCCATCGCATTGACGACAAAAACCTCATACGATGCCGGGAGGACCGTATCCGTCACAAGTTCTGTCTGAAGGAACTTCAACGTAATCTTTCCGTCCATCAGCGTTTCCGGGGTTGGCAGAAGCGAAACGGTGGCTTTCTGGGTCTCAACGTGCCCGGCCTGCGTGCGGACATCCAGCACCGGCACCAGCATCTCCTGCACAGAGGCACCACCATGCACATAGTTCTGCCCGCCGCCAGCACACTTGAAAATAGAGCTGCCCAGCGGGGTGTATGCCGTGCGGTCATCAGCCGTATCCAGCACATCCCCCAAGCGGTAGCCCACAGCTCCGACCACCGGCTGTGTGTCATCAGAAATTATAAAACGCTTGTTTTTGATCACCGCCTGTGGCAGATTGATGACCTTGTCGCTCTCCATGATCGGGTCGTGCTTATACAGGAATCCATGGTCTGCCGTTACGATAAAATGCCGGATGTTCGCATTGTCGGTCAGGCGGTGGATTTCCTTGTACAGTTCTTCCACAGCCTCCTCGCAGGCAGAAAACACTTCGTTTTCCGTGCGGGCCTCATCGCCGCGGGCATCGATCTGGTTGTGGTAAACATACACCAGCGTCTTGCCTGAGAAGTAGCTGCGCAACTCGTCGCGGCGCATATTCTGCATCTGGTCGAACTGGATGCAGCTGCTGTTTTTTTCTGCCGCTTGCAGGATGCTTTCCCGTGCAGCGGTACCTACCGTTTTCTTTCCGAGGATGGTCACAGTGCTGTCGGGCTGAAGCTCCAGACTGACATGAGGCAGCAGTGCCGCCATGCCGAGCTGGGTATAGGAGGGCACTGTGCTGACAGCTGGGGTCAGCTTTGCCGTGCATTTTGCATCCATCGCCAACTTTTCAAAAAGCTGCTGAGCCACTTCGTACCGCATGGCATCCGAAATAAACACCACCACGCGCTCCCGTGTGCCACTGACATTCTTGCTGTAAAAAAATGGGTCTGACGCTCTGTCTGGAAGGTGGTCAGATTATGGGACAGACTCTGGCACCAGCGCACAGCCAGCGGATCGAGGAAGCAACTGGTGTACACTTTTTCCACAAGAGCTTGCAGCTTTTCAATCTCCTGTGTACGGATGACTTTTCCATAGCTCAGGTAGAACTTCCGATAAGCCGTATCCACCTGCCATGCGCTGCCACTATACTGCGCCGCCAGTGCATCAACGCCGTCTGCCGGGACGAAATGCACTGCCTCCAGAACGGTGCAGGCATTGGCCAGCAGGCAATACAGCTCTTTCTGGGCATCCTTTGCGCCAAAGTAGATCTTGCTGCGCTCCTCGCAGATCTGCCGGATGCTGTACCCCTTCAGGGTTGCCGATGTGTTTTCTTCCATCAGGCGGTTCATGATCCAGCTGCTGATCTGTGTCTCTGCCGCATCGAATACCGTGCAGTCCAGCAATAAGTCGGGGTTCGTGTGCTGCAACTGTCCCAGAACCTGCATGGCGTTCAGTTCCTGCGCAGCCGTCGCCGAGAACCGCTCAAAATACGGCTGATCCGGCAGATAGTTCATCATGCTGTCAAGGAAGTTCAGTACCTCGCCCTCCTGCGGCAGGCTGCGATCCAGCCACTCATCCGGGGCATCCATGTCCATTGCGTGGGCAGCATAAGTGGCAAACAAGCAGGTCACAAATCTTTCAGGTTCTTCCCGGCCGGATTGTAGCCAAACAGCCGCTTGCAGACCAACCAGAAATCCGTTGCCAGCCCGAATTTTTCAAAAAGCTGCAAGGACTCGTTCCCGGCATCCAGCGCACCGCGCAGAACATGGCGTACCAGTTCCTCCGGCTTGGGCGGGCACTTGCACAACACCGCCATCATGGCCAGCGCAAAGGTTTCCTCTGTATAGGCAGGCGTACCCAGATCGTAGAACCGTTTCGTGCGGTCCTGCGCTGCAAAGAAGTTGATATGTTCCTGCACAAAGAGCCGGGTTCTTTCGTCCAGATCAAAGTCCTGTGCGATCATGGTTGCCTTGTCGGTGGAGTATTCCTGCGAGTAGCGCAGCATATCCGCAAGATGGTTTTCTTCCAGCGGGGGCTTTGCAAAGGGCGCATAAATCGGAAAGCTCTCGTCCGGGTGGTCGATCTCAAGCATCCACTTGGTGGCAAACTGGGTGCGGGGCTCCATGCGGTATACCGTCACACCGGGGAGGTTGAGCTGATTCACTTCGTTCTCAAAGCTGGCCGATTCATCGTACCAGAATACCAGTTTGCGCTGCTCGCCCGGAGTAAACATTCCCCGGAGGCGGTCTTCGATCTGGCGCAGTGTCGTTTTAGCCATGGGTTTTCATCTTTCCTTTACAACATCGTAGAAACACCAATACACCGGGGCGGTGTTTTCACACCCCGGTGTATTGGTCACACATTATTTAATTGGTGCAAGCACGTTCAAATTCTTGCCATCAGCCGCAGTCTGTGCCTTGACATAGTTAACTTTCACACCATCGTCAAGGTCAAGCGCAATGCGCAGTGCCGCCAGATGGGCAATGTCTTTCTCATATTTCTCGCACTCTTCCTGCTGCAGCTTCAGCTTATCCAGCCGCTTCTGCGCAAGGGATACCGTACGGGCATCACTGCTGCTGGAGATCACATTGTTCTCCTGCACGATCTGCTGTGCGTAGGTGCGCAGCAGGGGCTGAGATAGTTGTTGTAGACACGGCCGGTGGTATCGGCATCCCAGCGGTGGAGATAAACTAGCGCCTTGAAGCCGTTTTTCTTGCCGCTGTCGAACATCCAGTAGATGGGCCGCTTCTGGTAGATTTTGCAGTGATCCGCAAAGAAATCCTTCAAAAAGAAGTTGCGGATGATCTCACGGCTGGTGTTGCCCTTGTTGCCCAGTGCCTTTGCAACGAACGCAAGGTTTTCTTCCAGCGTGTCAGCACCATACACCACCCGGACAAACTCCACGATGCGGCTCACAAGGTCGTTTTCGCCAAAGTATTCCTCATCGCACAGGGGCAGCACATTATCCGTTACCGGCTTGAGGGTCACATATTTGCTGTCATCCCATTCGCCGCCGGCATACACCAGCCCATCCACATCCAGCGAGTACCGCCCGAACAGGCACCCAACTGCATAGGAGAGCAGGCTCTTGATCTCGCGGGTCAGGTCGGCGCGGCGCACGGTCACATCCTTGTCTTCCACTTCCGGGGTCAACTCATCCTGTAAACCGTAAATATCAATAAAGATGCGGTTCAGTTCTTCCTCGTTGGCCTTGAGCTGCTGGAAACGCTGCTCACATTCTTCCTGCCATGCGGCAAATTTATCGCTTATCAGTTTTCCCATTTTATCATTCCTTCTCTTGTCCGGCAGCAGCTACCGCCCGGCAGGTTGCAAGTTTGTTTTAAGCTTGATGCAAGTTTGCGGCAAGTTGATGCAAGTTTGCAGCAAGTTGGTTCAAAGTTCAACTTCGGCCTTAACCCACATTATACAGAGGCAAACCACCGTGCAGCGCTTGTTTTCCCCTTTGGATATACCTGATTGCTTTCTTTTAGTTCTTGCATTAACCTTTGAATCTGTCCACGAGTAAGCCCCGGCAAAACTTGCTGCAATTCTTTGAATGGAGTACCAACAGCGTTGTTCTGACGAATATGTTTCAGAAGCAATGCCTTGTTGGTTTCCTTGTCCAGACCAACGTGTCTTGTATGCACGCCGGTCTTTCCTGTTGCCGCATACAGGCTTCTTGCCAGGACATACTTTTTTCGGCCGATATGCTCCACAATGCCCATTTCGACCAATCGAGGCAAGCGTGCCTGCATTTTTCCATTGAGCGGATGATCGTGGTACAAGGCATCAATGGCCAAGAAATCTTCTGTGGACAGCAGTTCTGTACTTTTTTCGCTGATTCGGTTAATCACCGACAGCATTGCTTTGTCAATGATCAGTCCGTTCAAGGTAACGCTGACAAAGAACTCATCTGTACCTGTAAAGTCCGGGAGCGGCTTAGCTTCCTGTACGCTCAACTCGAACATCAGATTCATGCCCTGTCCGGAACGTTCCACCATGCCGCACAGGGAAAGGATCTCTGCAATGCGGCGGTTGCGTGGCAGCTGGCGATCCAGTATATTATCCAGTGTGATACCAAAAGGCAGACCACCGGGGCTTTCGACCACCAGCCTATCCCGATACTGGCGCACAAAGATGCTGCCGCCAAACTGGTAATTTCTGTGGCTGACTGCATTCAGAATGGCCTCTCGCACAACACGTTCGTTGAACGTGAAGATGTCAAACACGAAAAAAAAGCCTTCCTGATAATGCTGTTTGTCGTTTCGCAAATTGACCAGTTCCCAGATACGGTCATAACACGCAAAGAATCCCATTCTGAATTCTTCTCGCTGGTTTGCTGGGCCAGATGCTTCGGAAGACCGATATTCAAAAACAATCTCCGCCTGCGGCAAAAAAGCGAGTAAGTGCTTCGTTTTTGCCGAACAGAATCAAAGCTGCATAGGTTATGCCCTCATCTGTGATTGCACCACAATCAATGAGAATTTGATGCCTTGACCGTGTTGCAAGCTGTTTTTTGCCGCTCTTTTCGATCCACTTGGCACGGAAGTTTTCAATCGCAGTCTCATCCAGATCGTCAAAGGTCGCGCCCTCACAAATTTTGCCGGAGAAGTCTGTTCCAATCTCATCATAGATGCGGCGGCGCATATCTTCCGGCATTGGACACAGCGTATCGCCGTCATAGATCCACGCCACACCTTCGTACAGTACAGGCATCCCGATTGGACGGCTTTTTACATCAAAAACCAGTACCCGCTTTCCCTCATAGTCATACAGCTGAAAGTCAACATTGATTTTCAGCTTGTCGATCAGCCCCATACGAGTGCGTTCCGGCTGTTCAAAAGCACGACTGCCTACTACCTGACGCGGCCGTTTGTCTGTGATGCCAAATACCAACTTACCGCCGCCATTGTTCGCCAAAGCACAGCAGCACTTCGCCGCCTCTCCAAAGTCAAACCGATTTTTCGCCTCTTTGAATTGGATGTGTTCGCCTTCCTTTGCTTCCAGAAGTTCTGGAATGGTCTCTAAATAGGGCATGGCGTTTCTCCTTCGTCTTAAAATAGAACTTATAATTTGAGCGTATGTTCTCCCTATAAAAACTACTGTTCCATTCGCACCACTTGGCAGTTATCTAAATTTTTGTGTAAAAAGGATATTGTCGTCAAAATATCGATTGCTTCGTCTTCTTCGATGATCCATTTTATTTTGGGTGTATGTGCGGTCACATTTCTGACCATGCTGTTTATTCCTTTTAGCATGGAACAAAAAATCCCTTTTGCTGGCTTTTTTTCACTCTCCGTCTGAAGGGTATTTAGCACAAGATACGGATTGGAAGTCGAAAACGCTTTGTCATATAAAGTCGTTCCATCTCCTTCAAGGTTTGTCATCTGCCGAACCCGATCCGCCAGACTTTTCGTTGCTTCAAATACTGCATGGAAGTAGTTTTCCTTCAATAATTCTTCGGTACAATATTGGAGCACACGTCCATGCACACCACGCTGACGCAGTTTGGGCAGGATGCTCTGCACTCTTTTCTGTGCCTCATCAATGGTCTTTGCAACTGTTATTCTTTCAAACTGTCCATCTGCTCTGTACTGTATTCCGCTAAATGAAAGAATCCCATTCAACTTTGAGCGCCGGTCTTCAAAAAGCGTCTTGGTTCTGGACATAGTTTACTGGAGCCAGCACTTCCTGAATAAACTGCAAGATCGCATTTCCTGCTCTATCACAGTTCTGGCGTTCCGTAAACGCATATTCTAGCCGACGCCATTTTGTAGATAAACCACTATTATCCTGAATTCCAATCCGTTCCAATACACGACTTATTTCACTACCAGTCATTATTTCATCGCCAAACAGGTGACTAAGCTGTGTAATTTGAGCGTTCGTAAATGAAATCACTTCTGCCATAGCTTCTCCTATATCAGCAATCACTTTTTATATCCACGCTTATTAAAACAGGCCGAGTGATGGGCGCGTGCCTATTCTTCATGCTTCTTCATTTTTTCGTTAACTGGTAGTTCCGGAATAAAAACTTTTATTTTCAACATATCACGCAGTTTATCTGCACTGCTATTTAACTTTGAAAATGTAGAATCATCCTTTTGAAATTCAAGGATGCGTTTTTCTTCATCTTCATATTCCAAAAGATTTTCAAACGGAACCTTTCCAGAATTCAATGCCCTAATCTGGGTTACACGGGTCACTTCAACATTCACCTGTCCAGCCAACCTATAGGAATCGTTAATTTCTTTTGACAGCTCCGAATTGCCACATAGCAGTGAAATGTCTCGCTTGCTTTTTGCGAGCGTCAAATATGCCAAATTCACCTCATTAGATTCTGGCACAATTGTTTCTGAAGTTCTAATAAAGGTAGCCGTGTCCTTTGCGGTTAGTCCTTTTTCCAAGTGATGAAATGCCCATATTTGAACTTTTTGAATGTACGCCTCTAAGTCCAGCCAGTAATCCGACAATGCTCGACGTTTTGTTGTATAATAAGAAATTCCTGCCGTTGCTGCTGCCACAACTGCACTTGCAAAAACGCCAAGGACTATATTCACAAAAAAAGTCCAATCCATTTGGTTCTGCTTTTTGGCATTCACCTACAACACCCACGACAAAGGCCAAAACTGACAAGGCCACAAATCCTGTCAAAATGTATCTTTGCTCTTTCAACTAACTGTCCCTCCACCTTTCCGGTTATATTTCTCTGTAAATAATTTCAATCACGTAGTCTCCACTTTATCATTCCAAGTCTTCCAAAGTTCATCGATATTGCCTTCCACAAACGCAACTGCTTCTTTTTTTCTCTTTTTCTTGACTCAAATTTTCCTTCAGCTATTGAACAATCCTTCAAGCCAATGCAGATTTCCTCGCCGGCATACTCCGCATGGACGTGGGGAAAATGAGAATGTGGCTTTTCTGATGAGTGGAAAAAGTATCTAATTCCATCTTCTCTGCCAACTTCAACCGCATTTTGTGGTGCAACAACATCAGCATAATAAATTCTGCTTACATTCTCTAAGCTCTGCACCTTGCTGAAACATACGTGAACTCCATCTGATACGGCATACAACCTTTTCTCATCTGTTGCATTCGGATAGCCACTTTCTTGATATATTTTCAGGAGAACGCCCGATGGATTGGAAACGTCAATCTCTTTGGGTTCAATTTCTGCAATCCGCTTCCTGCAAGTATTTGTATTGTAGTACAGTTCAATCATTTAAGGCAGCCTTCCTTCGCATTATCTACCTTATACCAGCGGGTGTCTCTTAAAGTCCCAGCTTGTTTCAAAGGCATCCCAGTCATCCTTTGCATTACGCACTTCCATATCGGAAAGTTCCATTATATTTTGTTGCTTGTCATTCATTACAATAGGTATTTTTCCCATTGCTCCCTGATTGAAATCAAGTGTCGGAGAAAGGAACATCATGTAATATGCTGCAACCTTACTATTCAAAAAAAAGCCTCAAAATATGGTAATTTCCCCGCTTCTTTTATAAAACACATCGAACCTTTTGTATCAAAAACAAACCCACATGGGCTTTCTCTCACTGAAAGAGTATTCGACAGTGTAGACCAGGTCAATCCTTTCTTAAAGTAAAATTCCGGGTCCCCTCTCCGAACATTTGACCGTGTTTTAGAAGGCTCCCATATATCATGTAAGTTCATTATATATTCATGCAGACCATAATGCTTTCTATATCCGCCTCCTTTGTGCATAGGGACCCACTGAATGTCCTCGTTTCCCTTAAAAATCACTTTATCAAAATTTATAGAAGAATAATTTATTTCATACCATAACTTCAAAAAATAGTCGTTGTTTCCTGTGACAATACCTGACTTTATAATTGCGTAATCTGAAAGCATTTTTCCCTCAAAAAGTCTCAATGCTTGTAGTGGCATTTTATATGCAAATACGTTCCCTGGTATTTTTTCAAAGTACCTTTGCTGAGCTATCACAGGATTGCATTTGTGAAAAAGGCTTTCTTTTTCTTGTTCTGAAGTTCCTTTTGTTAAATCAAAATAACTCGCGTTATAATTATTGATATTTTGTGGTGAAACAACAAATGTTACAGTTTGTACAACTTCTCCTCCTATCTCACTAAAAGCACGTGCCCCAAGTTGTAACATATTAATTACCGAGCAAGAATTCAAGTTAATTCTAAGCTGTTCAAAACTCGACAAAAACATCCATGCTTGTTGCGTAATCATCGAAAAAAAGCCCATGTACATTCGACATACACTGGCATTTCTTCATAAATACCGCATACAAATCGTACTTTTCTTCAGAATAATATTTTTGAACATACGCAGTCATTTTAACTGGCATATTTCCCATATACGGCGGATTGGTCACAACTGCGTCATATTTCTGGGACAGCAGAATAGCCTGCTCGATGAGCTGCTCCACGGAGTCCTTAACGGCATCGTACCACATCGCCATGTTGACATTGCTGGCTGTGGCGGCGGCACTGGTCTCCCATGCCTCTTTCAGGCCCTCGTAATCCAGCGGCTTGATCTGGAGAATGGAGCCGTACTCCTTGGCATCCACAAAGGCATCCAACAGATAGTTGAGAGTATCCCGGTGCTCCTGCGAGTTGAGGAAGCTGCCCATCTCGTGCTTATAGGCACCGCCCATCCAGTTGGATTCCTGAATATCATACACTCTGGGCTGGGGGATATGACTGCGGCTGAAGAAATTGCTGTCATACTCCCGTGCCTTCATCATCACAGAGAAATAGGCAAACTGCGCTGCACGCTTGTCGATGTCCAGACCAAAGAGGTTGTTTTCCAGAATGGAGCGCACGGCCTCCCGCTTGGAGTAGCCGTTGTCCAGATAGATCTGCACCAGCACGTCAAACAGGTAGCATAGGATGTGGCCGCTGCCCATGCAGGGGTCGATGACCTTGAGCTGTTCCGGCTCCATTTTGGCGTACTGGGCGCGGATGTCCTTCAGCTGCTGCTCCACCTGCGGCTCCTGCGGGGCTTCGTCCAGATAATACTTCCACTCGGACTTATCGAAGCCGGGGTGGCCCTCGACCCACAGGCGTCCCAAGGCTGTTTTCCACCATATAGCGCACGATCCAGTCCGGGGTAAACAGCTGGGTCGCCGCCGGGATGTTCTGCTTGCTGATCTTGATGTTCTTTTTCAGGTCTTTGAATACCTGATCCTTGAGGTCAGCGTTATAATACTGGTACATCCAGCCAATGATCTGCACCTGACCCAGCGGCTTGCCGTCCTCGTCGGTGGCGTGGATGTCAAACCAGCGCTCGTCCACTTCGTTGACCAGACGGTAGACCACGCCGTTGGGGTCGTTGAAGCTAAGCACGATCAGCAGCTCGGAGAAGCTGTTGCTGCCGTCCAGATCTTCAAACAGCCGGGGCAGGATGCGGCTCAGGTCGTTGCACTGCTTAAAAAACAGGAAACGGAACAGGTCATCTTCCTTGTTGGCATCCTGCAACTCGAAGATGCGCTTTTTTCGTCCTCGGTAAACTCCAGATCGCCGGAGAAAGGTGCCTTGACCAGATCAGGCAGTTTCTGCCCGGTGATCTCGCTGGAAAGCACCCGCACCGGGAGATAGCGGTTGACCTCCATAAAGCGGATGGCGATCAGCCGGTTGAACCATGTATAGGCGATCTCCTCGATGAACTGTTCCAGCTCCTTTTTCGGCTCGTCGGCGGTATAGAAGCCGCGCACATGGGCAGCAAGGTTCTTATACTGGTTCACAGCCCGCACGCCACGAATGGTCTGGACATTGCCGTTGCCAAGGTCAAACACCAGCTCCTTGTCCGTGCTGGTCTGCGGCTCCACGATGCCTTTTTCGGTGATACCGTACCGCTCCAGCTGGAACGTCACATCTGCTTTCAACTTCTTACGGGCTTCCACCGCAAACTTCTTGATGGGTGCCTTTTCCATAGTGTTCCTCTTTTCGTTTACCAGATATCCACGTTCAGGGTATCGCCATTGTCCAGCTTCTGCTTCAAGGCATAGCGCAGCTTTTCAATATAGGCATCCAGCTCGGCAGAGTTGTTGATCTGCCACGAGGCCGGGGTCACGTCCTGAATGCTCACCGTCACACGGCGGCGCACCGGAGCGGGAGTGGCAACCTTTGCAGGCGCAGAGCCGCCAGCCGGACGAGCAACCGGAGCCGGTGCCACGGGCTGGTGCGCTGCTTCATACTTGTCGATCGTGTTGATCCAGTCGATTTTCGCCTGATTAGCGTTGAATCTCAGCAGCACAAACTCGTTCAGATCCTTGGCGGTGTCTACCTTGTGCAGTGCTCCGTCCCGCTCAGTCGTAACCGCAGACCAGAAGTGGTCCTTGCAGCGGACCGTGTTCAACTGCTGGAAGATACGGTTGTAGCAGCCCTCCACATAGACCCTGACGGGCGCGGCTTTCTGCTCCAGCAGGGCGTTGTACTTCTCCAGAAAATCCGTGCGCAGCGCCGACAGGTTGCGGATCTTCTCATAGGGTTCTGCCATCTCCATGATCTTGCACATGGCATCGGCTGCATTTTTCACTGCTTCATCGGTGATCTGGCTCTGGTTGCGCTTGTAAAGTTCTACGGCATCGTGCGCCTCGCAGAATGTCTTTACCTGACCGCCCTCAAAGAAGTCCCGCAGATACTCATAGGTTTCCTTGAAATCACTGTAATCGCCCTGTGCGTTTTCCAATGCGGTATAGAACGCATCGGTGGTCGTAGGTGCGATGAGCGTATTCATCAGTGCCAGTCCCGCATCCACGGTACTCTTGCCGGGCAGATACGGTTCCGAATGGTAGACCGCCTGCTGCTGCCGCAGGCTATCCAGCATGGTGCGGCATTCCTTTTGCAGTTCCCGCATCAGTTCCTCGTCATCGTCCGAAGAAACGCCCTTCTGGAACAGGTCACGCATCATATCCCGGACCAGACGCTTCTGCTTATCCGATGCGTGCTTGCGGATATCGCACAGCAGACGCTCCTGCGACTCCACTCTGGTAAACAAACGCTGGAACTCCTGCGCATTTCGGCTGGAAAGGCTGAGTTGCTCATGGTTCATGGTCAGCGTCAGGATGCCATCCGCAAACAGGCGTGCAACCAGCCACTCTACATCCACCGGCAGGAAACCATACGGTTCCTTTGTAAAGATGCCCAGCAGCGTTTTCAGCGAGGTTGTCACCGTTCTCGACAGAGAATTACGCTCAATACGGGTACGGACATCGTCCAAGGCGCGGCTGTTGCCGGTACCGTCACCGCCAAGCCGCATCTGCCCGGCATCTGCAAACAGTTTGCCGATATCCTGCTCCGAAACCGATTTGTCAATGTCCGTCAGGTGGTTGAACAGGCGTTCCACCTGCTGCTTCAGGGCATCATTCAAGCGTGTCTCAAAGTCGCGGGAGCCGCCGGACAGCTTGGAGCCGTACACATAAATATCCGCTTCCGACAGTGCCTGCTTCAGAAACACCTTAACATTCTGACGGCGTTCCTCCACTTCCTCCTGCTTTGCTTCGCAAATCGCCCGATATTTGGTGATACGACCTGCGGTGCCGCTGCGCAGATAGTTCTGAATTTGCAGCATGGTACGCAGCTCGGTGTTCAGGCGGGTATCGTCATGCAGCTGCACAAAAATGGTGTGGTCGCCGCTTTCGCGACTAACTATTAAAAGTCAAGCCCCAAAATGAAAAAAAATCCGTCTGCCGACCGCTGCCCCTGACAAACAGCATTCAAATGCCATAATCAATGCAGCGAGGGCGACGGAGAGAATAGCAAAAGCAAGCCCGGCCAACCCTCGCAGAAACAGAATAGCATTTGAATGCTTCGGTTTGTCAAGGGTTCGCTGCGCCAGCTAAGTTGTTCTTGGATTTGGCTCAGGCTCTGGAGAGAATCAGGCAGCTACAAGATATGCTTTGCCAGATTTCTGCAAGGCATAGATTAGCCGCACAAGTTTCTTCGTGGCATGGGATAAGGCAACATTGTAGTGCTTTCCTTCAGCACGTTTCTTGGCAAGATATTCAGCAAAGACGGGATTCCAGTGGCAGACGTACTTGGTTGCGTTGTAGAGGGCATATCGCAAATAACGAGAACCACGCTTCTCCATGTGAGCGTAACAGTTTGTAAGTTTTCCGGACTGGTATGTAGATGGAGAGCAGCCAGCGTAAGCAAGGATTTTGTCAGGAGATTCAAAGTTGGAAAAATCACCGATTTCAGCAAGAATCATGGCTGCTGACTGGATACCGACACCGGGAATAGAAAGAATCGGTGGATTCAGTTCATCCATGATTTTCTGAATAGAAACTTCAATTTCATCAATCTCGGAGGTGAGTTCCCGAATGAGTTTAATGGTATGCTTCAGTTCCAGAAATTTAGCAGGCATAACGGAACCAATGGAAGTTCTGGCAGCATCTCGAATCTGGATAGCCTTATCTTTGCCATAACGACCCTTGGATGCTGTCGCAAGAAGGTTTGTCAGCTTGGTGAGATGAATTTCTGAAATCTGTTTTGCACCGGGATATTCACTGAGGAGCGCATAAACCGAAGCAATATGGAGAGAGGGAACGAGCTTCTCCAGTTCTGGAAACAGAATCGTGACCAGTCTGGACACTGACTGCTTCAGCTTGGCTCTTTCACGAACCTTATCGAATCGGTATCTTGTTAGTGACTTTAACTCTTCGTTATGGTATGCTGTATCCGTGTAGGACTTGAGGTCTACATCGGACAATAGCATAGTTGCAATCGTTCTTGCATCCACACGATCGGTTTTGGTTTTGCGAAGGCTGAGACTTTTTCGGTACAGGTTGGTGTGCAAAGGATTCATGACATAGACGGCCAGGTCATTGTCAAGAAGAAATCCAAGAATGTTGTAGCTGTAATGTCCGGTAGCCTCAAGTCCTACTTTTATTTTGTCTGACTTTTTGGTACAGTCTCGAATCGTCTGAAGCAGCTGCTTGAAGCCATCCATGTTATTGGGGATGGTAATGCAGTCGGCACGAATCGTTCCGTCCGAGTCGAGAATACAGCAGTCGTGCTTATCCTTGGCAACGTCAATTCCAACACAAACCATTTTGATACCTCCGGCGTATTTATTTCGATGCTGTTCTGTTCACCACAGACTTCTTTGCTCTTGTAACCTCGTTCTAAATAAACCGTCTGGCGGTATCTAACTGATTAACATTTCAACAAAGAAGCTGTGGTTGGAGCCTCCCAAAAACCGTCTTTGCGGTAGTAACGCCTCACCAATCCACAGCACCCTGAAACTATTGTAGCATTCCGCTGGAGAGCGGTCTATAAATACTACTATTTTATTATACGAGGTGATGATTTTGACCGTAATGCTGTTGTCCGGGCGGGAAAGGGCGTCATAGCCATCGATTTTCCGATTGAAACCGAAGGAATAGCGGCCATTTAGATACGGATAGCGGTACTTGTCCGCACGGTAGTTTTCATCAAAGATCAGCGTTGCAAGCTCGCGGTTCATTTCGGAATCTTCCGGGCGACGCTGTGCAATTTCTCTGTTGACCTCCTGCTCCTCATTGGTCAGGAAGACATAGTTGTCACCTAGATTCTGTACCAACTGCTCCTGAACCAGCTTTTTCAGAGCCGTTTCCACCCGGTTTTCCAGCTGATAACGGTCCTCATCCGTCCGTGATGCCATCAGGGTAGCGATGTTTTGCACCGTAGGCTTATCAAACTCCCGCACATTCTTGATCATGAACAGGACTTTGAGTACCTCAACCTCAAAGCAGGTTTCTGCATGGTCGGGGTTCAGCGAATTGTTACGCTGTGCGTTGGTAATGGCAATGGCAGTTTCGTGGTCCACCAATGCGGACAGGCCCTGATAGAATGCATTGAACGGGACGAGGATGCCTTCTTCCTGATTCTGAAGGCTCTTGGCGGTGCTGAGATACATACTCAGCATGGAGCGTTCGCCATAGGAGCTGTTTTTGCCGGGACTGCTAAACAGACGGACAGCATCCAGCACCTTGCCCAGCAGATTGAACTGATAGGGAACAAAGGGGTACACCTCTGCGAAATCAGACGCATTCTCGTACAGTTTCATTTCAGGCATATCGCCAGAGAACTTGAGCAACGTATCAAGGGCATCTGCCTTTCTGGGATAAAACGTTTTCAGTTCGGCCTGCGCTTCTGCATTCTTTTTTCAGGATACGCTTCTTGACAACTTCTGCCACATCGCTGGACGACAGGGACAGCCGGGTGTCAAAGCGGCCCTGAATCTTGGAGAAGTCTACATTATTGACAGCCTGAATTTTATCAATGGCTTCCTGTGCGGTGACCAGAATCCACGCTTTGCCATGGCACTGAACTGCCAGATCATGCTCCAGCGTCTGAAGATCCAGCATCATATTGGAGTCATCACCGATGTACTGACCAACCTCATCCACGCAGAAAACCACATGATGATCGTTGCCCTTACTTTCAATATATTTACGGACGAGCTTGGCAAAATCTTCCGTGCTGATGCTGTATTCTTCGCCCACACGGTCACACCAGCTGCGTGCAGATTCCTCACTCATCACACCCTGCTCAACCAGTGCCTGCACAAACGAATCCTGTGCAAGGTCGATGCCAGCCACAGCATCATCCCAGCTGCTGCCTTCCAGTTCTTCTACACGGTCACGGAACTTTTGCAGCTTTCCATCTGCATCCAACTTCCGCTCCAGATCTGCCATGCGAGGATACTGGTAGGAATAACCCAGTTTCTCGTTGAATGCCCGCAGAAAAACCATGGTGATCACATCGCGTGCAGCGGCACTACTGGTGCGGCTCTTGGAGGCAATATCGAACAGGATCACGTCCGTGCTGACACTTTCTGCTGCGCGGATGTCTGCCAGAACCTTCGGGTCCGTAATCTTATCGTCCTCGATAAAATATTCCAATGCAGGCTTGCCTGCAACTTCTTTATCGCTGATTAGATAAGACAGCATCTTTAGAAAGTGAGATTTACCACTTCCAAAGAAGCCGGAAATCCAGACACCGATACGATCAGTATCTGCGCCAATGCCTCGGTGGTAATTGGAAAAGAATGCGGCAAAATGTTTCTGAAGCTCCTGTGTCACAACATATTCCTGAAGTTCCAACTTAACAGTTGCATCATCAACCTGACCGGGCTTGACCACCGGTTTGATTTCGCGGTTGATCGATTTTGCAAACATCTGACCAATATTCATGTCAGTTCCTCCTACACATCCATATCAGATAGGCTTCGCACGGTAATTATTGCCATCCTTCACATCGCCGAACAAATACAGGTAGCCATCTTCGTATCGTCCCGGAAACATCATCAGAACGATTCCCTGTGCAAGCCGGTCATGCAAGTCATTCAGAATTTTATGGGAACGCAAAAGTGGGTAGCATTTTCCGACACCGGTCAACAGGATAACAGCATTGTCCTGTGGGATGCGCTTCACAATGTAGTCCAGCATAAGGTCCATCGGTCGTCCGATCTGCAAAACACTGTTCGCCGCATTCACCACGCGTGTCATGCTGCCGGTCCGCATCTCTAGGTCTTCGTATTTTTTTGCAGGGGATGCTTTTCAATCAGCAGTTCCGCCATGATTTTATAAAGATCAAATTCTACGACCGGGCGATGTGCCTGCTGCAAAAGTTTGATTTCATCCTTTGTCCACTGCCGGACACGCATCTCATCCTTTGGGTCATAGCTGAACACATAGTACCCCGCTTCACCGCCAAGTCCTGCGTTTGGCTCTCTGGAAATGTCATGCAAAAATTCATCGAGTTTGCTCAGTTTTTGATCTGTGTTCATTCATCTGCTCCTGCGATTGCCATCAGATAGGCGTTCATGTCATGTGCCTTCAGGTACTGCTTTAATGCAGAGCTGGGCAGAGGCGGCACCATCTTGTCGCCAGCAAGAAGTCCTGCATCGTTCAGCAATTTACGGTAGGTCTGTGTCAGCTTGCGAATGGTCGTGTCTTTCCACTGAGCAATTTCCTCAGACTCGTTCTGCATCAAGCGAAAGAACGCAAGCACATCGCTCGACTCCAAAGATTCAGCTCCAACAATCAGCTTATCACGGTATACTCTGTACATGAAGGTGAAGAAAAGTTTGTCGTCTGCCATAATAGACAGCAGAACCATCATTCTCTGCACCATAACAGATTGCTGTCCGAAAAGTTCCTGCCAATCCTGATCAAACTGTGTCACCCGACGCGAAACACAATTAAGAATTTCCTTTACACGGTACTCCTTGGCTGCGGAAAACAGGTGCTTCTCAAAAGCACTGCTCCTGATTTCGTCTGCCGATGAACCGTTCAAAAGTTCATTAACATAGGCTTTATACTCATAGAACCAGAAGGGCTTTGATACCAATCCGGCAGTATACTGATCCTGTCTCTTTTGCTGCTCATAAAACACCATCACTTATATAATGTACAATTATATTTAAGTTTATCGTTTATACGAAGCTTTGTCAATTCATAAAGTAGCTAAATTATCCTCAATTGATAGACATTCTGCACAAAACAAATCTCGCAAAACTCAGCAAATCGTTTCAGATGTTCCGAAGTTCGTGGAGCAGCGAAGTTCTCAGTTATCCTCTCAAAACTCTTCTGCATCTTCCACGCTATCAAACTCATCTGCGTGTTTTTCTGCAAATTCCTCAGCGGAAGAACATTCCTGAACATCGTCAAACAGTACTTCCCGATTTGCCTTTGAGTCCCCAGCAGCTCCCGTACCAACGGGATTGAAAAAGCTCATGTAGCCGATAAAATCAAACAGACCTTTATTGAATTTCATTTGAACGACCTCCTTCAATTTTCTTCGTTCAGTCCCAGCACCTGTGCCACAACCTCGTCATGCCCAAGGAAGTAGTCCTCGATCAGGTCCCAGCGCTGTTTGGTGGTCAGATCGCTGGTCAGGAAAGCAGTCATCATTTCTTCTGCATCCGCATGACGGCGGTGGATCTCGGCCAATTGCTGGTTCTTGTAGCGGCGGTCCTCCGACAGGCTGCGGATCTTCTGCGGGTCATTGACACGGACGAAGATTTCCAGATTCTGTCCGCCGCGCACTTCGTAACTAGCCAGACCGAAAATCTCCAGCACGGCCAGCAGACGCATTACCGGGTTCTGCTTGCCGCCGATGGTCGCAGGCAGATAACCGAGGTACTCATTTTCTTCCCGGTTCGGGGCGCAGTTGACCAGGCGCTCATCCATCCAGTTGGCGCAGGAGAAATAGTTGCCGTTCATTACACGGTAGCTCATGCCAATCTTATTGCTGCCCTGCTGACGTGCCTGAATGAACTTCATCCGGTCGCTATCCCGTTTCGTAGGGTCGATTTTCACGTCCATCACAAACAGCTCCAGCAATGCTTTAGCAAAGTCACGGCCCAGAACTTCGCCTCCCAGTGCCTCCTGTGCATCGCGGCAGAATTCTTCCACCGTGAACATGTGGCTGGCCTTGCGGTAGCCGTCAAACACACGAGCGACGGCCTCCATGTACTGACGCAGCTTTGCACGGGTCGTCTCAAAATCCTGTGCATAGCGGATAGTAGTCTTGACACGGACGGAGATACGGTTGGTTCCGTCCTGTGCGAACAGCTCCCCATTGAAGAATTTGACCTTGAACATCCCGAAGGTCATATCGGAGAAATACTTTTCCCAGAGATCGCCCATGCGGATCTCGTAGATGCTGCCGCTGTTGCGGGTGATGACATCTGATGCACGCGGCGTATAGCTGCGGCTCACCGTGATGGTATCATCGTACTGTTGCACTGGATGTGCAGCGTATCAGATGACAAAACCAAAATGTTGCTTGATATGAGTTATGAAGCAACGATACCCAAAACATGCAAAAAGAGATACTGATAAATTCCCGTTTACCACCCAAGAACATCCATGAGAGAGGAGTGACCGTTATGAAGGAAAACAGAAAACTATTAAAAGAAGTGCTCAAGGACATCCGGCACGACATGACCGATGAGGAAGTGCTGAATCTGCTGGCAGACAGTAAGATCTCCGTCAGTCCTGAAAGCGAAAAAAGAAAAGTATACGCTGGGGCAGCGTGCAGCAGATTCCATTGCAAAATTTGCCGGAAGCTGGGCGTTTATCTTTTCCTTTACCGGTGTTCTGATCCTTTGGATGGTGGTCAACACGGTGCTGGCTGCCAAAGCATTTGACCCGTATCCGTTTATTCTGCTGAATCTGGTACTGTCCTGTATCGCGGCGATTCAGGCACCGTTGATCATGATGAGCCAGAACCGTCAGGAGGAAAAAGACCGGCGCAGAGCGGAAAATGATTATAAGGTCAACCTGAAGACCGAGATCATGATCGAGGACCTGTACGATAAAGTAAACGCCATTCTCGCCAAGCAGTCGGCACTGGAAAAGCGGCTGCAAAACGATGGCAAAAAATCATACAAAGCAGCAGGAAAACAACTGAATCCTAGCTTTTTGCGCCAAAATGGGATAAGCCGGAAAGAAAACGGTGTGCGATTCCATCTCCCGGTGTTGATTTTTGTCTCATTGTGGTAATGGGGGAAAGACAGATACAAGATATTGTTGCAAAAGTATTATTTTTTTTTTGAATATTAGCACTCTACTATTGACAGTGCTAAAATGTGGTGCTATAACAGTGGCGTGCTCAGGAGGAAGGGCAAAAAGGAGAGCCGCAAGGCTCCCCCGGAAAGCCTTTCCGAGTGGACGCTTCAGATTTTTTTGCCCCGACCCGAACGCCGGGATTGGAGGAATGATTTATGCTTATGCCGACTGTTTTCCATGAAAACCTGTTCGATGATTTCTTCGATCCGTTCTGGAATGACGCTGCACTGGAACGTATGATGAACCGTGAGGCGCGTGATACCTTTGGTAAGCGTGGTGCAAACATGATGAAGACCGATGTCAAACAGACGGACAACGGTTACGAAGTAGCTGTTGACCTGCCGGGCTGCAAGAAGGAAGACGTTCAGATGGATCTGAACGACGGCTACCTGACCATTCAGGCAG
>VOFC01002146.1_pt1 | contig 27128 bp, 34 predicted proteins | sample 5384161 | NCBI WGS metagenome assembly VOFC01 (sample SAMN12384722, study PRJNA508395) | human gut metagenome | isolation source: healthy gut B | host: Homo sapiens | reverse complement strand
TTGTTTGTGTGATAGATAACAGCTTTTTAAGTAACAAAGGGCTTGAAGATTTTGAAGAAGAGTGGAAAAATCTTTTCAGAAAGACAACCCGGATTATAGAATGAAAATCTATAATACCCAAAAATCATACAACTAGTCATATCATTGCGGCAATTTGTTACCCTCGTAACAGCTACGAACGTTTAGTTGTTGCTCCCCTAAATGGTCGCCTTTCCTTTCATTTGTAGGTAAAACTCAAAAGCTCCCGTATTTTCAACACAGAATGTGGGACTGACTAATGGCGTATTTGGTGCTTATGATGCTGACAGCCATACTTCAGCGTCATTGGCCGCTCAAAGGGCTGCTTTAGTCTTAAAAGGTACCTCCCCAAGAAATAGGAGTGACAGAAATCACGCAGGGATTCATCTATGACTATAAACAGTTGGATTATTTTCATATTGACCCTGATAAAGTATCCTCTAGCGGAACCATCGTCAACGAACCGTATTGGGAAAAATATAAATATCTTTTTATACTGCTCTATCCGTCTATCCTGGCGTTGCTGATAGCTTCTATCGTGTGGCTGATGCGCGCCAACCGGCGTGAGTCCAAACGACGGATTCAGGCACAGACTCGTCTGCTCGTGCAGAATAAACTGGTGGAACAGCGTAATGAGTTTGATAATGTATTTCATTCCATCCGTGATGGTGTGATAACGTATGATACCGATTTGCACATTCATTTCACAAACCGCTCCTTATTGCAAATGCTGCATTTGCCGTATGAGTCAGGGGGCCGTTTTTATGAAGGAATGATGGCAGGCAGCATCTTCAAGATATATTATAACGGTCAGGATATTCTTCATTCTATGCTGAAGCAGGTAGCTTCAAAAGGAGAAAGTGTGAAGATACCCCAGGGAGCTTTCATGAAAGAAGTGCATAGTGATAAATACTTCCCGGTGTCGGGGAAATAGTCCCGATCCGTTCAAAGGATACGATTACCGGTATGGCACTTTCGGCACGCAACGTATCGGATGAAGAAATGCAGAAACGTTTCTTTGACATGGCAGTAGACGAAAGCTCCATCTATCCGTGGCAGTTTGATATGGAAACCAACTGTTTCATTTTCCCCGCAAGGTTTCTTGAAACGTCTTGGATACGATGAATCGGTTACTACCATCTCCCGTGATGAAATGGATCGCACTATCCATCCTGATGATTTGAAGGAAATAAGTCCGTTATTTAATAGAGCATTGACAGGAGAAGATTCCAATACCCGTTTGAACTTCCGTCAGCGGAATGTCAACGGAGAGTATGAATGGTGGGAATATCGTTCTTCCGTAATCACGGGATTGACACAAGATTCATTGTACAATATATTAGGTGTATGTCAGAGTATCCAGCGGTATAAGACTGCTGAGCAAGAGATGAGAGGCGCGTGATAAGGCACTTCAGGCTGACAAACTGAAATCGGCATTCCTTGCCAACATGAGTCACGAGATTCGACTCCGCTGAATGCGATTGTAGGTTTCTCCGATTTGCTAAGCGATACGAGTGGTTTTACAAGCGAAGAGATTGCCCAGTTTATCGGAACCATTAATAAGAATTGCGGCCTGTTGCTAGCTTTGATTAATGATATTCTTGATTTGTCACGTATCGAATCGGGAACCATGGAATTTATGTTCGCCGAGCATAACCTGCCGCTGTTATTAAAGACCGTCCATGATTCTCAACGCTTGAATATGCCACCGGGAGTAGAACTGGTGTTGCGTATGCCCGAAAGTGATAAGAAATATCTCACGACAGATAATGTACGCTTGCAGCAAGTCGTGAATAATCTGATAAATAACGCTGCTAAATTTACGAGTAGCGGTTTCATTACTTTCGGCTATGAAGATGATGAAGATCCCGAATATACCCGAATCTTTGTGGAAGATACGGGAGTCGGCATTTCGGAAGAAGGTATCCGTCATATCTTCGAGCGGTTCTATAAGGTCGATAACTTTACGCAGGGAGGCTTGGGATTGAGTATTTGCCAGACTATTGTCGAACGTCTGAATGGTACCATCTCCGTCACCTCCGAAGTAGGTAAAGGCACTCGTTTCACGGTACGTCTTCCTAACTACTGCGAATAATCAAATGTTCACTTTTGGGCATAGTGTCCGAAAATGGACACTTTTCTTATTTTCTAATCTGTTGATAATAAAAACTTTACTTTTTTGGCACATCGTTTGATTCTCTCATAGTGGAAAATACTGTGCATAATGAAAAAAAGAAAAGTATATTGTTTGCTCTGCTGCAATTTGCCTGCCGTTGGCATTGTCGGCACAGAAGGAAAGGGAAATAACCTTGAATGAAGCTATTGCTATGGCGCGTATTCAATCTGTTGACGCTGCTGTTGCCTTGAATGAATTGAAAACGGCCTATTGGGAATTTCGTACCTTTCGTGCTGATCTTCTGCCGGAAGTCAACCTGACCGGAACCCTGCCCAGTTATAACAAATCATATAGTTCCTATCAAAATTCGGACGGTTCTTACGGTTTCGTCCGTAATAACACATTGGGGCTTACCGGTGATCTTTCTATCGATCAAAACATCTGGCTTACCGGTGGTAAACTTTCGTTGACTTCCTCTCTCGACTATATCAAGCAATTGGGAGCCGGAGGAGACCGGCATTTTATGTCGGTTCCTGTCACATTACAACTTACACAACCCATCTTTGGAGTCAATAATATAAAGTGGAACAGGCGCATAGAACCTGTGCGATATGCCGAAGCGAAAGCAGCTTTTATCACAGCTACCGAAGAAGTGACGATGCGTGCCATCACTTATTACTTTAATCTTTTGTTGGCAAAAGAAAATCTTGGCACGGCGAAACAGAACCAGACAAATGCCGACCACCTTTATGAAGTGGCCCTTGCCAAACGCAAAATGGGGCAGATTTCCGAGAATGAACTCTTGCAGTTGAAACTCTCCGCTTTGAATGCGAAAGCAGCATTGACGGAAGCAGAGAGTGATCTCAATGCCAAGATGTTCCAGCTCCGTGCCTTTTTGGGAGTAGGAGAGGATGAAGTACTAAACCCGGTTCTTCCCGAAGCTGTGGATGGCCCGAGGATGGAGTACAATCAGGTGTTAAATAAAGCATTGGAACGTAATTCTTTTGCACAGAATATTCGTCGCCGCCAGTTGGAAGCGGATTATGAGGTAGCTACCGCACGCGGAAATTTGCGTAGTGTCGATTTGTTTGCAAGCGTAGGATATACGGGTGAGAACCGGAATTTTCCGGCCGTTTACAGGAACCTGCAGGATAATCAGATTGTTCAGGTAGGCGTTAAGATTCCGATTCTCGATTGGGGAAAACGCCGGGGAAAAGTTCGGGTTGCCAAGAGCAACCGTGAAGTGGTGCTTTCCAGAATCCGGCAGGAACAGATCAACTTCAATCAGGACATTTTCCTGTTGGTGGAGCATTTCAATAATCAGGCACAGCAATTGGAGATAGCGAAGGAAGCCGATGCAATTGCACAGCAACGTTATAGGACCAGTATTGAAACTTTCCTGATAGGCAAAATCAATACCTTGGATTTGAATGATGCGCAGAACTCTAAAGATGAGGCAAGACAGAAACATATTTCCGAACTCTATTATTATTGGTATTACTATTATCAGATTCGCAGTCTGACGTTATGGGATTTTCGTACCAATACCGAACTTGAAGCTGATTTTGATGAAATTATCCGGCAATAAAAAGGGTAGGAAAAAGCTTTTTGAATCTTATGGAGGAACTTGCCGGAGATTATGGGAAAAAGTTTTTCAAGTCTGCAAACAGACTATTGCGTATTTATGCCTGATTCATTTGGTATTACGAACTATTTATAGAAACTCAATTTTAACACTCGGGAAATGAAAAATACGTAAATAATACAGAAAATTCATCCCCATTATAAATAAAGAAAGAAATAAAAAAGAAATACTTCTTCTTGGAAGATTGAAAAAACAGAAGAAGAAGTTTTCTTGGTAGAGGAATCTTGCAATTTAACTATGATTCTGATAATTGACGACGACAGCGCAGTGCGTTCTTCGCTTAGCTTCATGTTGAAGCGGGCAGGATATGAAGCACAGACCGTTCCCGGTCCACGGGAAGCTATGGAAGTAGTACGTTCCGTAGCTCCGGATTTGATACTTATGGATATGAACTTCACTCTCTCAACGACAGGTGAAGAAGGTTTGACTCTACTCAAACAAGTGAAAGTGTTCCGTCCCGAAACACCGGTGATATTGATGACTGCTTGGGGGAGTATCCAACTTGCCGTGCAGGGAATGCAGGCGGGAGCTTTTGATTTCATAACGAAGCCCTGGAATAATGCCGCCTTGTTGCAACGCATCGAAACGGCACTCCAACTTTCGGGTACTCCACAGGAACCAACGCAGGAACAGAACGATTCTTTCGACCGCAGCCACATCATCGGGCGTAGCCAGGGATTGATGGATGTGTTGAATACGATTGCCCGCATAGCAAAGACCAATGCCTCTGTCCTCATTACAGGGGAAAGCGGAACAGGTAAGGAATTGATAGCCGAGGCCATTCATATCAACAGTCAGCGAGCCAAACACCCCTTTGTGAAAGTGAATCTTGGAGGAATCTCTCAAAGCCTGTTCGAAAGTGAAATGTTCGGGCACAAGAAGGGAGCTTTTACCGACGCTTCTGCAGACCGCACCGGACGTTTCGAAATGGCAGACAAGGGAACGATTTTCCTTGATGAAATAGGTGACCTCGACCTTTCGTGCCAGGTGAAGCTTCTGCGTGTATTGCAGGATCAGACATTCGAAGTGCTCGGCGACAGTCGTCCACGCAAAACGGACATCCGGGTGGTATCAGCCACCAATGCCGATTTGCGCAAAATGGTTTCCGAACGCACATTTCGCGAAGACTTCTTCTACCGTATCAATCTGATAACCGTGAAACTACCGGCCTTGCGCGAACGCCGTGAAGATATTCCCTTTGCTGGTGCGTCACTTCGCTGACCGTCAGGCAGAGACCAACGGATTGCCTCGCACGGAGTTCTTCTGCTGATGCCATGCAATTCTTGAGCCGTTTGCCCTATCCGGGAAATATTCGTGAATTGAAGAACTTGGTGGAACGTACCATTCTGGTAAGTGGTAAACCGCTGCTTGATGCTTCCGATTTTGATACGCAGTATATTCGCCACGATGACGCAAGAGTGACCGAAGGCGCATCTGGCGGTATGACTTTGGATGAAATAGAACGCCAGACCATTCTCCAGGCGTTGGACCGTTACAAAGGAAATTTGAGTCAGGTAGCTATGGCATTAGGTATCAGTCGTGCAGCCCTCTTTACCGGAGGCTTGAAAAATAATATAATATAAAATGTGATAGATTTAGGTACGTGCCCTAATAATAATTAAGATTAACCGTTAACCACAGATAACGTGCGTATAAAAGGATTCTTTTACATACTAGTCTTTCTTGCTGCTGGCATTGGTAGTGTATTGCTGTTCCTTTCCAGTCAACTGAATACAATCTTTTTTTTATGTAGGGGAGGGGCTGATACTTTTCATCCTCATTTATCTGACCTTTTTCTATCGTAAGATCGTGAAGCCGTTGAATACAATCGGAAGCGGCATGGAACTGTTGCGTGAGCAGGATTTCAGTAGCCGTCTTAGCCCTGTAGGTCAATATGAGGCCGATCGTGTGGTGAATATCTTCAACCGCATGATGGAACAGCTCAAGAATGAACGTCTCCGCCTGCGTGAACAGAATAATTTTCTTGATTTGCTGATTAAAGCTTCTCCGATGGGAGTGATTATAACTTCCCTTGATGAAGACCTTTCGAATTGAATCCGATGGCTTTGAAAATGCTGGGTGTTCGTTTGGAAGACGTACAAGGCAAAAGATGAAAGAGATTGATTCTCCGTTAGCGGTGGAATTAGCCAACCTCCCGAAAGGAGAGAAGGGTAACCGTCCGTCTGAACGACTCGAATATCTACCGGTGTACTCATTCTTCTTTTCATTGATCGTGGATTTCAGCATCCTTTCTTTTGGTAAAACCCTCACCGACGAAGTGATGAAGGCGAGAGAAGCGTGCCTACGAGAAAGTGATTCGTATGATTGCCCACGAGGTGAACAACACGACTGCCGGCATTACCTCTACCTTGGACACCGTGGAGCAGGCCCTTACTAGGAAGAAAATATGGAAGACATTTGCGATGTGATGCGTGTCTGCATTGAACGCTGTTTCTCTATGAGCCGCTTCATCACCGTTTTGCCGATGTAGTGAAAATCCCCGAACCGACACTCTCTTCTCTGTTAATCTGAATGATTTGGTTTTCACCTGCAAGCGGTTTATGGAAGGAATGTGTAATGAACCGTCGCATTACACTCCGCATGGAAATAGACGAAAGTGTGAAAGATGTGATGCTGGATGCCGCTTTGTTTGAGCAAGTACTCGTAAATATCATCAAAAATGCAGCGGAAAGCATTGAGGCCGATGGGGAAATAATAGTCCGCACCCTCGCTCCGGCCACTGTTGAAGTGATAGATAACGGCTGGGAATCAGCAAAGAAACAGAAGCTAAACTGTTCAGTCCTTTCTTCTCTACCAAACCGAACGGTCAGGGAATCGGACTCATCTTTATTCGCGAAGTACTGATGCGTCACGGCTGCACCTTCTCTCTGCGGACTTATGCCGACGGATTGACCAGATTCCGTATTACTTTCCCCTAATTGTGTCAAATAAGAACATTTCTTCCGTCAAATAGACCTTTTTTGTCTTGAAATCCCTCCTACCTTTGCCCCGCTCAATTCAATAGGATTTAAGGTATGAGACTAATGGTAAAAGGTGCATTAACGCTCTTTCTTTTCTTGACTATCAGTATTCCGCTCAGCGCGCAGTATATAGTACAAGGCGTGGTGACTGATTCTCTGACCAAAGAACCTTTACCTTATGCATCTGTACGTCTGAAAAGACACGACCGAAGGAACGACCACCGGAAGCGACGGACGCTTTTACTTCAAAACCCACCGCTCCGAAGCAGTACTTGTAATCTCTGTAATCGGTTATAATGACTATATCCGCACCATTCGCCCTGCCCGTAATGCATCCTATAAAGTAGCACTTGCGCCTACCGAATACGCGCTTGGTGAAGTGGTAGTCAACCACCAAACGTGAGCACTACCGGAAGAAAGATAATCCCGCCGTAGAATTTGTCCGCCGCATGATTGAAAGCCGTGACAACTACTCTCCCTACGAGAAAGACTTCTGGCAACGCGAACGTTATGAAAAGACCACCTTTGCGCTGAATAACTTCGATGAAGAGAAACAGAAAAAATGGCTATATCGTAAATTTGATTTCCTGACAGAATATGTAGATACTTCTGCCGTTACCGGTAAACCGATTCTGACGGTATCAGCCCGTGAACTGCTTGCCACAGACTATTACCGGAAATCTCCCCGTTCCGAGAAGCAATGGGTGAAAGGACGCAAACAGGCCGGTGTCGATGGATTTCTCTCTAAACAAGGGATGCAGGCAGCCATCAATGAGGTCTTTAAAGACGTCGACATTTACGAAAACAACATTTCCCTGTTTACAAATAAGTTTGTCAGTCCCTTGTCCCGTATCGGCACAGGCTTTTATAAATATTACCTGATGGATACGTTGCAGATCGCCGGTGAGACCTGTGCGGACCTTGCTTTCACCCCCTTTAATTCCGAGTCTTTCGGTTTTAACGGGCACTTGTATGTCACGCTCGACTCTACCTACTTTGTTAAACGTGCCGTATTCAACTTTCCCAAAAAGATAAACCTGAACTTTGTAGACTACATGCTGCTTGAACAGGAATTTAAGCGGGCAGAAGACGGTACTCGTCTGCTCGACCATGAAAGTATCACCGTAGAATTTAAACTGACCGAAGGACAGGACGGTATTTTTGCCCGCCGTAGCGGATTACAGCAACTACACCTTTACGCCGACTGCCGAAGCCGACAAAGCCTTTACCAAACCCGAACGTATTATTGAAGAGACGGAAGCCCTGTCGCGTCCCGAAACATTCTGGGCGGAGAACCGTCCGCAAGCAGCCATCTCGCAACAGGAGAACTCCGTAGACCGCCTGATGGCGCAACTGCGTGGCTATCCGGTCTATTATTGGACGGAAAAGGTACTCTCCATTCTCTTTACGGGATACATTCCTACCTCCAAAGAAGCCCCACTTTTCTATATCGGTCCCATGAATGCCACTATCAGCGGTAACACGCTGGAAGGTCCCCGTATCCGTGCCGGAGGAATGACTACCGCATGGCTCAATCCGCATCTGTTCGGCAAAGGATATGTGGCTTACGGGTTTAAAGATGAAAGAGTGAAAGGATTGGCGGAACTGGAATATTCTTTCAAGAAGAAGAAAGAATACGCCAACGAATTTCCCATCCATTCACTGAAAGTACGTTATGAATCGGACGTTAACCAATACGGACAAAACTATCTGTACACAAGCAAAGACAATGTCTTCCTGGCCTTGAAACGTGAGAAGGACGACCGTATCGGCTATTTCCGGCAGGCGGAGATGACCTATACCAATGAGTTTTATTCCGGCTTTTCTTTCCAGTTGACAGCACGTACACGGAAAGATGAGTCCTCCTACCTGATTCCTTTTTTTAAGAAAGAAGGAGATACCTACACCCCGGTAAAAGATTTCTCTATCAGTGCCGCAGAGTTGAAGTTGCGTTATGCTCCGAATGAGAAATTCTTCCAGACCCAATGGAACCGTTTTCCCGTGTCGCTGGATGCACCGGTGTTTACCTTGTCGCATACCATTGCCGGAAAAGGAGTGTTGGGCAGCGATTACACTTACAATCATACCGAAGCCGGTATTCAGAAACGCTTCTGGTTTTCCGCGTTCGGCTATACGGACGTTATACTAAAAGCAGGTAAAGTGTGGGATAAAGTACCTTTTCCGTTGCTTATCATGCCTAATGCCAACCTTTCTTATACCATCCAACCGGAATCTTACTCGCTGATGAATGCAATGGAATTTATGAACGATGAATACTTTTCGTGGGACGTCACCTATTTCCTCAACGGCTGGTTGTTCAACCGTATCCCGTTGTTGAAAAAACTGAAATGGCGGGAAATCGTTTCATGCCGGGGATTGTATGGGCATTTGAGCGATAAAAACAACCCGGCTTTGAGCGACGGTTTGTTCGCTTTTCCGATAGCAAGTACCCGTACAATGGGAAAAACACCTTACGTGGAGGCGGGTGTGGGTATTGAAAACATTTTCAAGGTGTTACGTTTGGACTATATCTGGAGGCTTACCTACCGTGATTCACCCGGAATAGACAGGTCCGGTTTGAGAATAAGTCTCCACATGACCTTTTAAAAGTTAAATCCTGCTAATTGCAATGTTTATATAACAAAAAAGATCGCATTAGTAATTAATTAATCTTATTTTTGCATCAATTTTAGTTTAATTTTAATAGAATAGAAATGAAACAAGAAATTAAACCCGCTACTGGACGTCTTGGCGTGTTGGTAGTTGGAGTGGGTGGTGCGGTAGCTACCACAATGATTGTAGGTACACTAGCCTCTCGCAAGGGACTGGCAAAACCGATAGGATCTATTACACAGTTAGCCACAATGCGCATGGAGAACAACGAAGAAAAACTCATCAAGGACGTTGTGCCTTTGACGAATTTGGAAGACATTGTTTTCGGAGGATGGGATATTTTCCCGGATAACGCATACGAAGCTGCTATGTACGCTGAGGTTTTGAAAGAAAAAGACCTGAACGGAGTGAAAGAAGAATTGGAAGCTATCAAGCCGATGCCGGCTGCTTTCGATCACAACTGGGCAAAACGTCTGAACGGTACACACGTGAAGAAGGCCGCTACCCGTTGGGAAATGGTAGAGCAACTTCGTCAGGACATCCGCGACTTTCAAGGCAAACAACAATTGTGACCGTATTTCAGTGTTGTGGGCTGCAAGTACTGAAATCTACATTCCGTTGGCAGAAGAGCACATAAGTCACTCGCTGCTCTGGAGAAGAGCGATGAAGGACAACAATACGGACGTGATCTCTCCGAGCATGTGTTACGCTTATGCTGCAATCGCAGAAGATGCTCCGTTCGTAATGGGTGCTCCTAACTTGTGCGTAGATACTCCGGCTATGTGGGAATTCTCTAAGAAAATGAATGTGCCTATCGCCGGTAAAGACTTCAAGAGTGGTCAGACATTGATGAAAACTGTACTTGCTCCGATGTTCAAAACCCGTATGCTGGGTGTGAACGGATGGTTCTCTACCAATATCTTCGGTAATCGCGACGGTGAAGTGCTTGATGATCCGGACAACTTCAAGACAAAAGAAGTCAGCAAGCTGTCCGTAATCGACACTATCTTCGAACCAGAAAAATTCCCGGATCTCTACGGAGACGTATATCACAAAGTACGCATCAACTACTACCCGCCCCGCAAGGACAACAAAGAGGCATGGGATAATATCGACATCTTCGGATGGATGGGCTATCCGATGGAAATCAAGGTAAACTTCCTGTGCCGTGACTCCATTCTTGCTGCTCCCATCGCGCTCGACTTGGTTATTTTCAGTGATTTGGCATTGCGTGCAGGTATGTGCGGCATCCAGACGTGGCTGTCCTTCTTCTGCAAGAGCCCGATGCACGATTTCGAGCATGAGCCGGTACACGATTTGTTCCAGCAATGGCGCATGGTGAAAGAGACTCTCCGCAACATGGTGGGCGAAACTGCACCAAGTTATTTGGATTAAAAAAACAGTGATAAGGTGATAGAAATAAGGTGGTAAGGTGATAGAGTGATAGCACTTTACCACTTTATCACTTTTATTACTTTATTGCATTTATCACTTTACCGTTTTTATCGCATTTATCACCTCATTACTTTTTTGATGAAGAAACCCTCCCTCCTCCCAGTCATTATCGGTACGGGCTTTGGCTCGGGCTTTTCTCCTTTTGCACCCGGCACTGCGGGAGCTTTGCTGGCTACGCTTATCTGGTTCGGGTTGTCTTATCTGGTTTCAAGTGCCTGCCTTTTGTGGCTGACAGTAGCATTGATTTTGGTATTTACACTTGCCGGTATCTGGGCTGCTAACCGCCTGGAGGCATCTTGGGGCGAAGACCCTTCGCGCGTGGTGGTCGATGAAATGGTCGGTGTGTGGATTGCCTTGCTTGCGGCGCCCGCCGGACATGTATGGTATGCATTGGGAGCATTTGTCTTGTTCCGTTTGTTTGATATATTCAAGCCCTTGGGCATTCGCCGTATGGAAAGTCTGCCGGGTGGAATCGGGGTAATGATGGACGATATTCTGTCTGGAGTCTACGGATTTATAATTTTGATTGTGGCAAGATGGATAATCAGTTGAAATCAAATGGCAAAGGTGTGTCGTGGCGCCATTCTGTCTGGATCTTCTTCAAGGCCCAGATTTCTGCGCAATTCGCAAGCTTTGTCGATTTTCTGGTGACTATCCTTCTGGTAAAGGCTTTTGCTGTTTTTTATCTTTATGCCACATTCACGGGTTCCGTGGTAGGAGGCATTGTAAACTGTGCCATTAATTACGGATGGGTGTTCCATGCCGAAGACTGTAAGAAAACGCATGTTGCCGTGAAATATCTCTTTGTCTGGGGAGGCAGCATTATACTGAATACCTGGGGCACTTTTGCACTGACCGAGTGGCTTACGGGCATGACATGGGTCAATGGGCTGTTGGGATATTATATAGACAATGTATTTATTCTGTCAAAGATAATAGTAGCAGTGCTGGTAGCTTTTTTTTGGAACTACCATCTGCAACGTTTTTTCGTTTATCGTAATCATAATTTGTTCGGAAAAAGAAACTTTGAAAAGACTGAAAAGATTAGATTTATTGAGAAAACAGAAAAAGACGAATATGAATTATAGAGATTGGTTGCAGCAGGTGATATACAAGATTATCAATCCTGTGGTGCATGGTATGATTAGAATTGGCATTACGCCTAACTTTATTACGACTACGGGGCTGGTGCTGAATATCGTGGCGGCTGCCTTGTTTGTGTATGCCGGGGTGTACAAGAGTGGTGAACTGGCCTATGTAGGCTGGGGAGGCGGTATTGTGCTCTTTGCCGGGTTGTTTGACATGATGGACGGACGTGTGGCACGCGTGGGTAAAATGAGTTCTACTTTCGGTGCGCTCTACGACTCCGTACTCGACCGTTACAGCGAGCTCGTGACATTGTTCGGCATCTTCTATTACCTGATGCTGCAAGGCTATTTGTGGGGCTCCATCATTACATTCATTGCGCTGATAGGTTCGCTGATGGTAAGCTACGTGCGTGCCCGTGCCGAAGGCTTAGGAATTGAATGTAAAGTCGGATTCATGCAACGTCCGGAACGCGTAGTGCTGACCAGTCTCGGAGCTTTGTTCTGTGGCGTTTTCAAAGATATCACCGTTTTCGAACCAATCCTGATTATGATTGTTCCTCTGGCTTTTGTTGCCCTGTTTGCCAATATCACGGCATTTGCTCGTGTGAGACATTGCTACAAAGCGATGAAAGAATGAATTAATTTATTGTTGGACGATTTACTATTTACATCGTACATCCTAAATAGTACATCGTAAATAGTCCAATAGTAAATAGTCTAATAGTAAATAGTCTAGTTGTCTAATCAAAACATTATAATGATAAAGAATATTCAAATGCCGTCGAAGAGAGAAGTCCTGACTGTGACAGTCATTATGGCTCTTTTTCCTTTTGCTGACAAGTATCTTCATCGGGCTTCGTTCCGAGCACCTGTTAATGGCGGCACTCTATCTGGTTTTATTTTTTGCCGGACTACCTACTCGGAAGCTGGCAGTGGCCCTGTTGCCTTTTGCCATTTTCGGAATCTCCTACGACTGGATGCGTATCTGTCCCAATTACGAAGTGAACCCGATTGATGTAGCCGGACTGTATAATCTCGAAAAGTCTCTTTTTCGGAGTAATGGATAATGGTCTTCTGGTTACTCCTTGCGAATACTTCGCTGCACACAACTGGCCGATAGCGGACGTTTTTGCCGGAATCTTCTACCTTTGTTGGGTTCCCGTTCCCATCCTGTTCGGTCTTTGCCTGTATTTCAAGAAGGAAAGAAAAACCTACCTTCGCTTTGCGTTAGTATTCTTGTTTGTCAATTTGATTGGTTTTGCCGGTTATTATATTCATCCGGCCGCTCCCCCCTTGGTATGCCATCAACTACGGTTTCGAACCGATATTAAACACACCGGGTAATGTTGCAGGATTGGGACGCTTTGATGCATTCTTCGGAGTAACCATCTTTGATTCTATCTACGGGCGTAATGCTAATGTTTTTGCGGCAGTGCCTTCACTGCACGCGGCCTATATGGTAGTTGCATTGGTGTATGCCATTATTGGTAAATGCAGGTGGTATGTGGTTACTCTTTTCTCTATTATTATGGTCGGCATTTGGGGAACAGCTATTTATTCATGCCATCATTATATCATTGATGTATTACTTGGCATCTCTTGCGCGTTAATCGGTTGGCTGGTATTCGAATACATATTGATGAGAATCCCGGCGTTCAAAAAGATTCTTCGAAAGATATTATACGTATATAAAGTAAGATTATATGTGAATAAAGTGAGATATATACCCATACAAAAAAGCAAGTATATACTCATATAAAAGCAGATATATACCCATATAAAAATAGATATAAGTCTCACAAATAGTGAAGAACAAGTACCGTAATATATTTCTCGCTTTTGGTATCATTGCCGTTCTGATAATGATATTTACTTTTGATATGGATTATCGGGAACTTTGGGTGAATCTGAAGCGTGCAGGGGTATATTTACCTTTGGTTTTTGTTGCTATGGCTGTTTGTCTACCTTATTAATACAGTATCGTGGTACATCATCATCCGTAGTGGTGGTAAGACGGGGTTTTTCATTTGTCCGGCTCTACAAATTCACAGTAACAGGCTTTGCGCTTAATTATGTGACACCCGTCGGGCTCATGGGAGGCGAGCCTTATCGGATTATGGAGCTGAAACCCTATATAGGAATAGAACGCGCCACCTCTTCCGTGATTCTTTATGTGATGATGCATATCTTTTCCCACTTTTTGCTTTTGGTTAAGTTCAGTGTTGCTTTACGTTTGTCTCTATCCGGTGGGGTGGATGATGGGGATAATCTTAGGAGCTATTACTGTCTTTTGCTTGCTGATTGTTATTCTTTTTATGAAAGGCTATCGGCAGGGGATGGCTGTGGCTTTTTGTCCGTATGGGTGGTCGTATTCCTTTTCTGAAAAAGAAAAGTATTTCATTTTGCTAACGTGCATAAAGAGAAGTTGGAGAATATAGACAAACAAATTGCCCTTCTCCACCAACAAAAGAAACAAACCTTTATAGCGCCCCTCTTACTGGAATATACGGCACGTGTGGTCAGTTGTCTTGAAATATGGCTGATACTGAACGTGCTGACCACCCATGTCAGCTTTGCCGACTGCTGCCTGATTGCGGCTTTCTCTTCTTTACTTGCTAATCTGCTGTTTTTCCTGCCTATGCAATTGGGAGGTCGTGAAGGTGGCTTTGCCCTCGCCGTAGGCGGCCTTTCCCTTTCCGGAGCTTACGGAGTCTATGCCGCTTTGATTACCCGTGTACGCGAAATGGTCTGGATTGTAATCGGACTTGTACTAATGAAAGTAGGAAATTTTAAACAATTAAAAGAAAAGATATTCTGCTTAAATTTATAACTTTGTCTGATCTATAAAGACCCTTATGAAGGGCTCTATAAAAGAACTTATAGAAAAACTTGTCAAAGGAGTTCTATCTGATCTATAGAAAAGACTGACGAAAAGACCTATAAAGAAAACGACAATGAATAATTTTATCTTTTACAGCCCTACTGAATTCGTGTTCGGTCGGGATACGGAAGCGCAGACCGGAGTGTTAGTACAGAAATACGGTGCACGCAAAATAATGATTGTTTATGGTGGCGGTTCCGTGATACGTAGCGGCTTGTTGGCCCGTGTTGAGAAATCATTGCAGGAAGTAGGTATTCCCTATTGCATGCTGGGTGGTGTACAGCCTAACCCGATAGACACGAAAGTGTATGAAGGAATCGACCTCTGCCGGAAAGAAAACGTAGACATGATGCTCGCCGTTGGTGGTGGCTCTGTGATTGATACGGCGAAAGCCATTGCAGCCGGAGTTCCTTACAACGGAGATTTCTGGGATTTCTACATCGGAAAAGCCATTGTGACGAAAGCATTGAAAGTAGCTGTTGTGTTAACGATTCCTGCTGCCGGAAGCGAAGGTTCCGGTAACACCGTCATCACGAAAGTCGATGGCTTACAGAAATTAAGCCTCCGTGCTCCCCGGTGTACTACGTCCTGTTTTTGCCGTGATGAACCCCGAGCTGACCTACACACTTCCTCCTTTCCAAACCGCCTGCGGCATTGCCGATATGATGGTACACATTATGGAACGTTATTTTACCAACACGAAAGATGTAGAAATAGGCGATCGCTTGTGTGAAGGTACACTGCTTGCCATCACCAAAGAAGCAACCACCGTCATGAAAGAACCTGAAAACTACGGAGCCCGTGCCAATCTGATGTGGTGCGGAACGATCGCCCACAATGGAACCTGTGGTGTAGGTTGTGAAGAGGACTGGGCTTCCCACTTCCTCGAACATTGCCTGTGACCTTCAAAGAACTTGGCATTGAGAATCCCGACATCGACCGCCTTGCAGATAGTCTGCACCGGAATAAAGGTGAATTGGTAGGCAACTATGTCAAATTAGCGAAACAGGACAGCAAAGAGATATACCGTCTGGCATTATAAAAAACAGATATAACCGACAGTTGCATCATTTGCCTTTTGATAGAGGATAAATGATGCAGTTATTCTTTTTTGGCTATTGATTAATACTCTAAACAGAAGCAAAAAAGATTTTGCTTTTAATTATATTTTTGGTATAATAGTTGTGTAAAATACCTAAAATTCGTGATTGCTCCGTCTATTATATAAGAATACTTTTGCTGGGTGTAATATATATATCCGTTATGCAAAAAAGCTAAATTCCGGGGCTTTGAATAGAATCTTATTGTTTGTATACATTTTATCACTATCTACTAATGCAATAGCCCAAAACAAAAATAATTCAAAAGAGACATATCTTCTTCCTCCACACGGAAATTATGTTTATGGCCGGGTGATTGAGAAACTCTAAAGAACCGATGGTAGGAGTGACGATTCGTTTGGATGGTCATTCTACTGGTGTAATTACCGATATAAACGGTTGCTATGTATTGACCCTGCCCGAAAAAGGCGGTCTGGTTATCTATTCCTACATCGGTTTTGAAACCCGTAAAATCAAAGTCACTTCCCGGCAGAAAGTCGATGTGCAGATGGTAGAAGCTACCGAAAGTATTCAGGAAGTGATTGTAACCGGCTATAACTCCATACAGAAAGAAAGTTTCACAGGAAATACCACAAAGATAGAGAAAGAAGACCTGTTAAAAGTCAACCCGAACAACCTGATTTCGGCCATTCAGACTTTCGATCCCTCTTTCAGAATACAGGAGAATCTGGCTGCTGGTTCCGATCCCAACAGCCTGCCTCAATTCGTCTTGCGTGGTCAGACCGGTATCGGAGAAACGACACCTGGGCAGACCTCCACCTCCTCCATTTCGCGGGAAGTGCTAAGCGGTAATTCCAACCTGCCTATCTTCATACTGGACGGCTTTGAAGTCGATGTAGAAAAAGATATACGACCTCGATATGAATAGCATCCACAGCATCAATATCCTGAAAGATGCTGCCGCCACTGCCATGTACGGTTCACGTGCGGCCAACGGAGTAATTGTCATTGAACGGCGTGCGCCTGAAGCCGGAAAGTTCCGTGTACAGTATTCCGGAGTACTTTCTGCCGGACTGCCGGATTTATCCTCCTACAATCTGATGAACGCTCGTGAGAAGCTGGAAACCGAACGCCTGGCAGGACTATATGACAGCAACTACCCCGGAAATAGACCCCTATACCAACGGTTACTACAACGACTCAATAATGTACTGACAGGTGTCGATACCTATTGGCTTTCTCAAGGACTACGCACGGCTCTGAACCATAAGCACTCCGTTTTCATAGACGGTGGTGAAAACGACGTGCGCTGGGGAGTGAACTGGGATTCAGAGGAACGGAAGGAGTGATGAAACACTCTTCCCGTAAGAATGCCAATGCCGCTTTTATGTAGACTACCGCATTGGCGGACTACAAATAAAGAACAAAGTGACCTACACTTATAACAAAAAAGTACAGATGTCCCCTTCAATTCATTCAGCGATTACTCCCATTTACTTCCTTATATGCGTCTGTATGATGAAAATGGCGATTATGTGCGCCGTCTCGAAAAGTTCGACGGGGCTAGCGGCACACTAAGTAAATCCACTGTACGAAATCCACTTCTACAACAGCTTCGACCATTCCGGTTATGATGAAGTAACCGATGATCTTAGTCTGAATTGGCGTATCACCGACGGTCTGCGTCTGCGCGGTCAGTTTTCCGTCCTGATGAGAAATTCTACCGGTGATCTGTACAAAGATCCCGCATCGGCCAGTTATTCAGCCAGTACAGGCAACATCAATGGTGAAAAAACAGAATCCACACAAAGAGAGAACAGTGATAGACGGAAGCCTGTCATGTACAACAATACCTTCAAGGACACAATCTCAATATCTGCTTGTCCTCCAACATGAGACAAACGCAGAGCACTGCTTCCGAAACACGTTACCGGGGATTCCCTGGTGGCGACCTTGTCTCTTCAAACTATGCGGCAGAAGTATACGGAAAAGCCCAGCAGCTCCGATAATCCGACCCGCTTGGTAGGGAGCCTTTGCTCACTTCCAACTACACCTACAACAATATCTATCTCGCCGACCTTACAGGCCGTATCGACGGTCTTCTTCCGAATTTGGTTCCGATAAAAGATGGTCCATGTTCTGTCAACAGGAGCACAAATCAACATTCATAATTATGATTTTATGAAGTCGAATGAACTCTTTTCCATGTTGAAGTTCCGTGCCTCCTACGGACTGACCGGAAAGACCAACTTCTCCCTCTATTCGGCCAAAGATATGTATCAGCTGCAAACAGACAGCTGGTATCCCACAGGCTACGGTGTATTCCTCTATCAGATGGGAAATCCGAACCTGAAATGGGAACGTAAATACACCCCTCGACTATGGAGTTGAAATCGGACTGTGGCACGATAAAATCTATCTGAAAGCCTCTGCCTACGACGAGCGTACCATCGACCTGATAACCGATTATACCATCCCTTCCTCTACCGGATTCACTTCCTACAAAGAAAACATGGGAAAGGTGAAAAACACCGGCGTCGAACTGGAACTGCGGGCACGACTTTACAGTGACAGAAACTGGCTCTTCCAGCTCTACGGCAGCTTTGCAAGAAACAAAAAACACGATTATTGAAATCTCCCAGGCAATGCGCGACTATAATAAAAGAGTGGAAGAACTGTTCAGCGGATATAACCCCGAAAGCAGCTCCGATTCAAAATATGCTAAAACATACCTGAAATATTACGAAGGAGCCTCCCTGACCTCTATCTACGGGATGAAGTCATTGGGAATCAGCCCCACAAACGGCAAAGAAATCTACCTTCGCCGGAATGGTGACGTTACCGATGTATGGTCTGCCGACGAATGGACCATCATTGGCGATACAGCTCCCAAGGGACAAGGCTCATTCGGTTATACCCTGTCCTATAAACAGTTATCCATGTTTGCTTCTTTCCTCTATACTTTTGGTGGAGATGCTTACAACAATACCCTCGTCTCCTATGTAGAGAATGCCGACATTAAAAATGACAATGTAGATAAGCGGGTATTGCTCGACCGTTGGCAGAAACCGGGAGACATAACCACCATGAAAGATATTCGTGACCGTAATGTCACCACCGGCGCATCTTCGCGTTTTGTACAGAAAAAACAATACCCTGCAATGGAGTTCATTAACAATGAGCTACAATTTCCGTCCCGAACAATTAAAGAAACTCCATCTGTCCGGCCTGCGTCTTTCGTTCACGATGAACGACCTGTTCTATTGGTCTACCATCCGTCAGAACGGGGACTGGATTATCCTTATTCGCGTTCATTCAATCTGACTACTAACATCATATTCTAACCATACAAATGAAGAAACTAATCAGCCATATACTAATAGCCCTGACAGGAATGTTAGCCGTTTCCTGCAATGCCTGGCTGGACGTAACGCCCGACAATGCGATTGCCGACGACGATCTGTTTTCCACCGGTTTCGGCTACCGGAATGCCCTGAATGGTATCTACACCAATCTGGCGTCCGACGAACTTTACGGTAAGCAACTAAGCTGGGGATTCCTTAGTGCCATCTCCCAGCAATACAATCAAAAGGCCGGAACCATCTCTCCGATGTATGCCGACGCTTCCGAACTTATCTATAACACGGTCGACACCGAACCCGTCGTGACAGCTATCTGGGAAAAAAGGCTATAAAGTGATAGCCAACCTGAACAAGCTCATCGAGAACATCCGGCCCACGGACATCTCTTTTGTTCGAATACGGAGAAGAAGAGAAAAACCTCATTTACGCCGAAGCCTTGTCATTAAGAGCCATGATACATTTTTGACCTGCTTCGCTTGTTTGCTCCTGCAACGGCAACCAATCCTTCGGGCTCCTATCTTCCTTACCGCGATAAATACGAAGCCGCAGTGGTAGAAAAATGCACTGTTACCGATTTTATCGAGAAAGTCCTGAAAGACCTGCTCGAAGCGGAAGACATTCTGCGTAAGTTTGACACCGAATACCATCCCGAAGCGATGTACGCTTCACAAATGTACGAACCTACTCCCGAATGGAATGCCCGCTACCGCTTCAACTCCGGTTCCTATATAGACGATATGGGAGCATTCTTCTGGTATCGTGGCATCCGCTTCAACTATCTGGCATTGCTGGGGTTGAAAGCCCGTGTCTGCATCTATGCCGGTCCTGCCTACTACAAGAATGCCGAGACAGCCGCCAAAGAACTTTACAACACCTATTACCAGCAGAAACGGTGGATAGGCTTTACAGAAGGAGAGAACATTACCTGCAATCTCAATTCCCGATATACAAAAGTCTCCCACGACATATTGTTCGGCTTGTACAAGAAACAGCTGGCTACGGATTATGAACAGGCCGTATGGGGCTCTTCCTCTTCTTCGTCAACCACCCGTTTGCCGTTGGCAAATATCCCTTCCCTGTTTGCTTCGGACAATACGGGTGTATATACCGACTATCGGCTCACCTACCTGATCGGGACTACCAATGAAACCCAGTCGAAGTATTACACACTGAAGTATAACCCTTCCGTAGAATCAGTAGTAGAAGCAATGGAGAATCCGATGATACCAGTGATCCGGTTCAGTGAAATCTGTCATATCCTGGCGGAGATCAGTAGCTATAATGGCAAGATAACCGAAGGAATCAACTACCTCGAAACAGTTCGAAAAGCCCGTGGAGCTGAACGTACCCTTAGTCTGACAGTCAGCACCCGTGAACAACTGGATGCCGAAATACTGCTCGATATACGGAAAGAAATGATAGGCGAAGGTGGAACCTTCTACACCTACAAACGGATGAACCTCTCCACCGTGCCCGATTCCGACGAGGAAGGAGAAATCAACATGACAGGTTCTTATGTACTTCCATTGCCTACCAGTGAAACAACCAACTAATGCCCGGACAAGATGAAACGAATATTGACATATACCACCTTCTGCCTGCTGCTTGTTTTCGCCTCCTGCAGCGAAGAGCAACTGGAAGTTTATCATGGAGACAACTACGTCTATTTTACTTACATGAACGATAAGTCTCCCCAGAAAATAACATTCAATTTTGCTACGGATGCACCCTTGCTTCGGGAAGGAACCGTGAAAGTGAAAATGACACTTCTTGGCTACCTGCTCGAAGAAAATGCTACCTGTGATATTTCCGCAGTGGGAGAGAAGAGCACCGCCCGTTCCGGCATCGATTATGCCCCTTTGACTTCCGGCATCTTCCATAAAGGACTGGCAGAAGACACCTACGAAGTCACCGTCTATCGTAATGAAGCACTGCTCAACACAGAATATACACTTACCCTTTCGCTGGATGCAGTGGAAAACTGTCTGGTAGGCCCGGCAGAATATCAATACGTCACGATTCAAGTGACCGACCGGATTCCTGCCCTGTGTGGTGGAGCCAGAGTTCAGCGGCCAATCTGGGAGTATACTCGGATATGAAATACCGTGTTTTTATCATTTTCATGGATGGCGAGATACTCGAATCATTGGATAAATACACCGGCATTGAGTTTGTCAATCTGATAGCCGACTTCAAGGCTTGGTGGAAAGACCAGTGGCAGCAAGGCAATTACCAATATTATGATACAGATGGAGTGACACCGCTGTATGAAACCATTCTCGATAACTGACAATAAACTATGAAGCGAAAAACAATACTATTCATTTCAATCCTGCAGCTTCTCGTGATAACCGGCTGTTATGACGATTTGGGAAACTATGGCTATACAAACTCTACCAAAGTCTCTTTTGTGAACTCCGCTTCGTCGGACTACACATTTATGTTAGGCGACCTTTTCGAGATGGATGCTCCCGTCAACTTCTCAACCGACATCGGAAACGTAGACGAACTTTTCACCGTCCAATGGTACTTGAACCGTGAACTGATCTACACTGGCTATCATCTGAAATACCAGTTCGAGAAAGGCGGGACATACGAACTGATACTGAAAGTAATCAATAAGGAAACGAACGAAACGTATATCAGCAATAAATACACCCTGACGGGAAAGAATAGTTTCGACTGGGGCTGGATGATTCTCTCCGATAAGGGAGACGGAAAATCTGCCTTGTCTTTCATCAATCCGGCCTTTCGGGTGACGCACAATGTGGAGAGCACCATCGAAGGTGGTTTAGGTACAGATCCGCAGGGAATCTACTACTATTATGTATTAGGCTCTATCTCCGGTTCCTACGTTTCGGGCTTACCGAAAGTCCTGATAAATCAGGGCAGTGGAAGTGTCACGCTGGACGGTAATTCGTTGCAAAAGACATGTGGCTTGCCGACGAATTCGAGAACCGTAAAGAACCGGATGACTTGAAGATAATGGACCTCGCTTTCAAAGAAGAATATTACGTGATTTGCTCCGAACAGGGGGAAGTGTATATCCGTGCCGTAGGCACTGACAATAAAGCGATTCCTTATTACGGGAAGTACGGCGCCATGCCGTATGAGTTTGAGGGAGGTAGCCGTATCACCTGTTTCGCACCGTTCCACAACGTCACTTATTGGTGTGCCGACGAAGAACGTTGTATCTTGTATGATGAGCAAAATGCCCGTTTTATCGGCATTACACATTATCCGCAGTGGGGGGGAGCAGTTTATACTCCTGCCATCGTCTACTTCAAAACATACGATCAGGATTTGGAAGTTCCCTCCGGTGTGTTGCGGGTGAACAATATGGGAGCGGGAACCCACTGCCTGGCAATAGGCGCTTACGAAAAAGAAAGATGTAGCCTCCAACGGCGGGCTGACATTTTGGTCAAACTACGTGTCGCTGATTGACGTGCAGGGAACCGGAAATTATGATTTGCACGAGTTTGCCGTAAAAGACATGGATAATAACTCTCACCTGATAACCGGTACGGATCAATACGGATTCAGCGGCAGCTCCTTATTGACTCCGCAAAGTGTCATTAAGATGTCCTCCAATTTTGAAAAAGAACCCTTATTTCTACTTTACCGACGGAGATAAGAATCTCTATATATACAGTATGCAGATGCGCAGCCATATGCTGGCTTACACAGCGGGCAGCCGTATCACCGGCATCAGTGGAAGTCCTGTTGTTTGTGAGTTTTATGGCTATGGGGGAAATAGCACTGATCCGAATTTCCGGCTGGCACTTTCGCAGGAAAATGGGGATATCGCCATCATCGATGTAAACACGAGCCAGATGGTACGTCTCTTCGAAGGTTTTGCTCCCGATTTGGAGTTGAAGACTTTTAGCGGGTTTGGCGATGTGAAAGGCATGGTATGGTGCACGAACTATGAAGGAGAATATTAATTGGAAAAAGAAAATAACCTATCAGTAAATAATTAATCATTTAAACGAGAAAAGTATGAAAAATAGACTGTTTTATTTTGCTGCTTGTGTAGCTTTTTAGTATTGTCTTCAGTAAGTTGCAGCAGTGACGATGGTGAAGAAGAAGATACAGATATTCCCGTAGTGGGGAAAATTGCTGTTTCCGGTGCCTATAATGTGTACTCTCATGGAAGCCAGGGATGGATTGAAGCGGACAAGATAGGAATATATGTGTTGTCCGATGGCAAACCGCAGGATAACTTGCCGTATGCTCCGTCGGAAAGTAGCGGTGGCTACTACTACAGAATTGGATGGTAAAACGTATATAGTATATGATCGTGATAGTCGTGTGACTGAAGATATTACGCTGAATCCTTCTTCCGAACTTGCTGCAGGATTTAAGGGTGGCGATCACACTATTTATGCCTATACGCCCCATAACGCAGCTTCACAAGATTATAAGGCTGTCGCTTTGCCCAACTTAGCTGTGCAGGAGTATTATGAATCAGAGTTTATGCCGCATCGTAATTATAGCTTTGCTTATGCTTCGGCTACTACATCTAGCTATTCTGCTGCAACTGTTTCTTTGGGGAGAATTCAAACCATTGTTTTCTCAAATCACTTTACCGGGTGCGGGATGCCCGGATTCTTTTGTCGGTAAGAAATTTACTAAAGTGGTGGTGAGCTGTGACCATCCGATTGCCTACGAAGATGGAGCAACTGTAGATTTGTCGACAGGTAAAATTTCCGGTACTCCGATAAACAGTATTACTTATAATCTTCCTAATGGCGGCTTCGAGATAACTGCCGGGTATTTTGGTGCCAGTTTGGAGACCTGTTATATGATGATTGCCGTACCTTTTGAAACAGGGCTAACTTATACCTATAATTTTACTTTGACAATTGATGGACAGGAATATACTATTTCAGGCAAACCGAATGAAAAGATGTCTAGTATCAATAACTTAAATATGTATGGCATTGCCGGTATCGAATAATTATTATCTTTGTATCTGTATATAAATATTAAAAAAGAAAGCATGAAGAAATTAGTTTCAATTCTGATGATTCTGGCAATGATTATCCCATTGGCCGGAGCACAATCGACGGACATCTTCAAGAAAAAGAAGAAAAAGAAAAGCAAGACGGAAGCAGTGGATAAGGCTAAAGCTGACTCCATTGCCAAGAGCAAGAAAGATGCTCTGCAACCTTACGCAAAAGTAATCACCGGCAAAGCCAAACAATGGACGGCTTTTTTAAAGTGCATTACGTAGATGGTAAATATTTCTTCGAAATAGCCGACTCTCTTTTCGGACGTGATATTTTGATTGTGAACAGAGTTGTGAAAGCACCGGTAGACGCGCAGAAACGTAAAGTAGGCTATCCGGGAGATTACATCAGCGACGAAGTGATCCGTTTCGAGAAAGGACGCGGCGACAAACTGTTCGTGCGTGAAATCTCTTATCTCGAACATTCTGCTGATACACTGGGTATGTATCAGGCCGTATTGAACTCCAATGTTCAACCCATTGTGGCCACCTTCCCGCTGAAAACTGTCCGTAAAGAAGGAGAAACTACCAACTATGTGATCGACATGACCGACTATATCCGTAAGGACAACGAAATGTTTTCATTCACCAGCCGGGTGAAAGACAACATCGGAGCGAGCAGCATGGTAGACGACGCCAGTTATATCGACACACTGAAAGCCTTCCCGCAAAACATCGAAATACGTACCGTGCGTACCTTCCAGCGGAAGAAAGGAGGAGGCAGTGGACTTGAGAAACTGCTGGCAGCTTTCTTTGCCACCTCTACCACCTCCGTTGACTTACGAACTGAACAGCTCTATGCTATTACTTCCCAAAGGAACCGATGAAACCGAGATTGCACGACGACCGGGTAGGTTACTTTGCTGTGAGCTACAAGGACTTTGACGAGAATCCGCAAGGAGTGAAGTATAAAGCGAATATCACTCGCTGGCGTCTCGAACCCAAAGACGAAGACCGCGAGAAATACCTGCGTGGCGAATTGGTGGAACCAAAGAAACCGATTATCATTTATATCGACCCTGCCACTCCGAAGAAATGGGTTCCGTACCTTATTCAGGGAGTGAACGACTGGCAAGCCGCTTTTGAGAAAGCAGGATTCAAAAATGCAATCTTCGGCAAAGAAGCACCGACGAACGATCCTACCTGGAGCTTGGAAGACGCCCGCCATTCGGCTATCGTGTATAAGCCTTCCGATATTCCGAACGCAAGCGGACCTCACGTGCACGACCCTCGCAGCGGTGAAATTCTTGAAACGCATATCAACTGGTATCACAATGTGATGAGCCTGCTTTACAACTGGTACATCGTGCAGGCAGGAGCCATTGATCCGGGAGCACGCAAACCGATGTTCGACGATGAACTGATGGGCGAACTGGTACGTTTTGTATCTTCCCACGAGGTGGGACATACATTAGACTGCGTCATAACTTCGGTTCTTCCAATACCGTCCCGGTAGAGAAACTTAGAGACAAAGCATGGGTGGAAGCCAACGGTCATACACCGTCTATCATGGACTATGCACGCTTCAACTATGTGGCACAGCCGGAAGACAACGTTTCACGTTCGGGAATATTCCCCCGTATCGGTATGTATGATAAATGGGCGATTGAATGGGGCTATCGTTGGATGCCTGAATATGAAACGGCGGAAGCCGAAATACCTCACTTGAATAAGTGGATCATTGAGAAGCTGCGGGAGGACAAACGCTATACGTTCGGAACGGAACTCGACAGAAACGATCCCCGCAACCAGAGTGAAGATTTGGGAGATGATGCCATGCTGGCAAGCTCGTATGGAATCAAAAACCTGAAACGTGTGATGCCTGAAATCATGAACTGGACTTATGAACCGAATGAGGGTTATATGAAAGCTGTCCGTTTGTATCAGAATGTGGTGGGACAATTCGACTTGTACATGGGCCATGTGGCTACCAATGTGGCCGGTATCTACCACAATCCGATTTCTGTGGAACAGACAGACATGAAAGTGGTGGAATATGTTCCGAAGGATATTCAGAAGAAAGCGGTCGACTTCCTGAACAAGGAACTGTTTACCACACCGACCTGGCTGATGGATGATAAACTGTCCGAAAGAACTGGTATCAATACTTTCAATTCGATCTACCGTGTACAGAGCAGTACATTGAAACAACTGCTTAGCAGCCGCACACTCGATAAGATGACGGACAACGAACTGGTCAACGGAGCGAAGGCATACACAGCCAACGATTTGTTCCGTGATTTGAAGAAGAGTATCTGGAGCGATATGCAAGGAGGAAAGAAACCGGATGCTTCCCAACGTAGTTTGCAAAAGACTTATGTCAATGCGTTGATTGGAATGCTTTGATAAACCGAAGAACAGTTCCGGTTCGCTCGGAAGTCTGGGTGGTTATTCGCTCGTAGCTTTCGATTTCCCTTCCGAGGCACCGACCATTGCACGCGGACAGTTGACTGATCTTAAAAGAGACCTGACTAATGCGGCAAATGCTTCCAGCGGAATATACAGAAGTCATTATCTGAACTTGAAAGCACTGATTGAAGCTGCATTCGACGTGAAATAATAGACGAACTTATTAGATGATTAGACGATTTACGATGTACGATTGGAGTCGGTACATAGTAAATCGTCTAATTTAAATCAGCTGATTGTAAATATAAATTCTGTTTTGACCCATTTTTAACAGTATTAGTGTGGCTTTTGCCCCATTTTAAAACAAAATCACTGGCATCTTTATCTTTGAAACAAGATCAATGGTTTTTGCCCCATATTTGGAAACTTCTTTATAACTTTGTTTGCTGAAAATCAATAAGTTTATTGCTTATGTTTAAAAGAGATATATTATTTCATTTGGAAAGATGGAAAGACGATACGCATAGAAAGCCTTTGATATTGCGTGG
>VOFC01002281.1_pt1 | contig 27130 bp, 11 predicted proteins | sample 5384161 | NCBI WGS metagenome assembly VOFC01 (sample SAMN12384722, study PRJNA508395) | human gut metagenome | isolation source: healthy gut B | host: Homo sapiens | reverse complement strand
GCCACCTCAATCGAAAATATCTCGAGATTTTGTACGCGATCTCAATTGGCATAAAATTTTAGCGCAGTCGTCAGCAGCTCGGCACTCAAATAAATCTTTTTTGTAAATTTCTGTTTCGTTCCTAAAGATGTTTTTGAAAAGTCCTGCATTCTTTTTCTTTTTACAGATTTAAGAACGTCTAAAAGCAATTAAACTATTTGCTTTACTGTTTTGCTTTTTTTCTACATTCACTTTGTTAATTTGATTTTTCATAATTAAATTGCTTGAAAGTTTTATTATTTATTATTTTTATTACCTTTTCAAATAGACTTTCAAGACTTTTTAAACTATCTTAATAAGGTATTATTTATTTCGTTTCTGTATTGCAAATATAAGAATTATTTTTTAATCTACAAAATTTTTTTAGAAAATTATTTTCTTAAAAAGTTTTAAATAAAATCTTTCAAATATCTTTTTGTTTTTCTCACATTGCTAAGATACGGACTTTATTTTAATATACAAACATTTTCAAGAAAATTTTTTGAGAAAATGAATATTTTTATTTTCAAAATTATTTTTGTGAAAAATCTATAAATTCAAAAATTTATTGCACCCTAAAAAGGACTTAATTTTTGCACTTAATTTTTATTGGGGAGTTAATTTTGCAGGAGAACTTTTTGTAGTTTCATGTATATGGATATTATTCGTTATCAAGAGTGTATTTTTTATTGATAAAGCCATTATTAGATGCATAAAAGGCCAAAAAACCAATTTATTTGAAAGGGTTTCCTGGATTGGTGAAAATATGGGGAAGGGGGTTTTATAGCCCTCTTAACTTTAAGTTGCTTAATAATATGGGGTTTGGTTGGGTAAATTAAGGCAAATGGTAACTACTTGTTCAGGATTTGTTATGTGAGCTGATTGGTATATAATATGATGAGGTATTTTTACTATTGGGTTGGTAGGTTGTTATAATATTATGAGCATATATAAGAAAGTATGTAAAATACCAGGATAAGCTAAGTTTATTGATTTCTTTGTTCACAAATTAAAGGGTAGCTAATGAGGGATGAGGGGGTTTGAATAGGTATTGAGTGGTTTATTGTAGTAAGTATTATAAAGATTGGTATTACAATATTTATCGTTAGGAATATGTTGAGATGGCGAAAGTTTGATAACTGGTAGCAAGGACCTTATTCAGGTAGTGTATTTTAGAGGTTTATACCATAAAATACCAATTTGGTAAAGAGAAAATTATTCAGGTTTGATTTGGAGTAAAACTTGATAAAAATACCAAAAACCAAATGATTAGAGCCATTGGAGAGAAGAAATAAGGAGATGGGTTAATGAGTTTGTAATTCATCTAATTTCATACGTTTATTATTTAAAATGTTATTATTACAATGCAAATATAAAAAATAATATATTATATATGCAGGGTTTTGCCATGAGATGAGCATATCGTTATACAATTTGGATTATACCCTCTTTTTAAGTTTTTTGTTGAATATAACGGTGTATGATTTGAAGTAATATGAAGTTGTTAGTTTGCCCTATTTCCCATATAGTATGATAACTGCTATTCCTGATTAACGAAATAATAGTTATAGAAAGAAACCAAATAGTATTTTTTAATAATATGGCGATTTGATATTGAGTTGTTATAGAGGCAGAAACTTTGATTAACTGATTTGCTGCCTTGGGATCTTCCGTGGCTTGCAGAGAGCTGAATATATTCTGGGTTAGTTTCCTTGAGGAATACTTAATTTTGATTGAGTTCTTTACTTATCATGGGGCTTAGCGAATTATGGATATGAATCCTTGTGGATATTGGTGTAAATAATTGATGATTCTGTGGGCAAACTTAAATTGTTTGCAAGTAATGGGTAGACCCCATTGGTTTTTAGAAACAGCCCCAAGCTGATTATGAGGATAATTTTAAAGAGAGTTGAATGTGATATTACACATTTGGGATAAATAGGGGTAGTTACTACCTGAATTTCGTCTGATTCCTTTTTGTATTGAGCAATATACCAGGGGCGATACTTGGTTTATTTGTTAAGTTGGGTATAAGAGCACTCTTCTATTTATTACGTTGAGTAATTTATATAGAAGTTTATTATAGTGATTATTTATTTGAAGTTGGTTAAATAATTGATAACTGAAGTTGTTGGAAGATTTGTTTACAGGCTGATTCATTTTTTGTACTGTGGCAGATATTGTTATATTGGGATACCCTTCTTCCACTACTGTTACTCAGCCTTGGATGAAATTCCCCGGAGATGTTTTTGGTGGTGCCAGGCTATAGCCTGATGTTCTGGGGTTAATTGAAGGATTCCGAATAAGAAGCCTAACTACCTGTGGGGTGAATAATCATATATTGGTCGTCGGCACCCTTGTTGAGCCCATGAGAACATGTTTTGGAGATTTTGAAACTCTGAAGCATAGGTGATGATATGCTAAGATACCGAGGGTTCCCAAGTGATGAGTAAAAGTGGATATTGGTAAACTACTGTTAATATAAAATATGTAATATAAGTATAAATGGGATGAGAAGCAAGCAGTTCCCGGATGGCCTCTAAATTTTTTTAATTCTTTCATAACGTGTCTATATTAAATTATTTGAAAATATTTTCTCTGCAAATATACAAGAGTATTTCTAAACTTGTTTCTATAGTACTTTTATTTTTATAAATAGAGGTCCCTGGGAGGTGTTTTGAGGTACTTCCAGAGGATTTTGTTAATATAATTACATCAATTAGTTGCCAGAGGCTATTTAATTTCTTTAGAAACATGGCATTAATTATTAGGGTTTGTAAACTGAAGGTAACGTGTTTGTTTATAATGTGCAGCACCATTTTGTTGCAGGACATGGTTTATAGATTAGCAAAATGTAGATAACTCCAAAGTAAAAAAAAGATTTGCCCCATTTTGTCGCTAAGCCAAATTATACGGGAGCCCGGGTACCAACACCAGATAAATTGGAGGGTAAACCAGTGCAAAGTTGCGTATAGTATATTTTAAATAGATGCTCCGCTCGAAGATGGTAGCCTAGCGGTGAATGGTTGACGACTTAGGCTAAAGGTACTTGGGTTATGAAATTTGTATCTTATTGAGAAATTTGGTTGGAAGGAAAGCCCATTGGTTTTTGGTTGATTGAATGACAGCAGAATTCATCGTGGAAAGCCGATCCATAGTTGAAGCTGCAGCAGATAATTTTATTTTTTAGGGGAATGAAACCAACTTAATTGCATGAATTGAAAGTGAATGGTAATAGGTATTCCTATTATTAACTGATTGATATATGCAATTGAAAAGATTACCATGTTTTTAGATTGAGATAAAATTAAGAGATTTAAAGGATTTACTTTTTTAGACTAATTGTTGAATGTAGATTTGCCCCCTAAGAGATTATAACCTTCTTCTTGTTATTTCTTTGATTGTTTTTACTGAGTTTCTTCATATTTTTTTGTCTATTTTAAAATTGATATGCAAATATAAGCATTTTTATTTTTATAGAAAAATATATCTAATTAAACTATTTGAAATTGCTCAGGATATTGGGGAGCCAACTAATTCAGTTTTTGTAAAAGTTATAGGGTTTAACTGGTGAGATGTTTTGAAATATTGCCCTGATTTGGTGTTAGATAACATTTCTGCATGGCAAGTGAATATTTCAGAATGGTGAGCTTTAAAAGCTTTATTAATATCTTCATCACTTTTATTGTAGGTAAGCAATTTGTAAATTGCTACCGAGGCATGTTTGCGGCCCACAGAGGCAGAACTTGCCCCCATTTTTATTGTCATTTTTGGGTAAAACTACTTGAAACTAGTTACTGCCAGTTACTGATTATGACCACTAACTGTTGTTTTTATTTTCAACTAAACCAGCTCATATGGCATGATTGGGCACCCAATAGCAATCTATAAGTGAAGGATCTTTTTTGAATACTTCCCACTTTGCTGAATTTCAATTAAGAATTACCAGCAACCATTACTGACCTTAACCCACCTATTAAGTAGATGAATATTTTATAACAAAAGTTTTTAAGTTTTTGAGGTAGGCAAACCCTGGCGGTTGGTGATATAACTAAAGGCATTGGGTAACTAATTACTTAAATGTAAAACTGGTTGCCAAAGATGATTGGGAAGCTAACAAGAGAATATTGGTGTACTGTATATTTGTAGTAGGGAAGGTAACTTCTTGCATATACAACGTAATGTTTTTGGTATTACCCTAAAATAAAATGTTTTATGCCATATTAGACCCCACCATTAACTGTAGAGGTATGATAAAACTCAATTAATATGTCGATTGTTTTAAATTGAATAATAAGTTAACCCATATAATAGCAATGAGTTCTTGGCTACTTTTTTTTGTTTGAATAGTATCTTGATTAAAATGTAAAGTTAGTAATGTATATGTCTCGATTTCCCTTTAAGAATGCTCATGATTTGGTACCATGTTTATGGTAGGCATAAGTTTGAGGTAAACTAATTAATTCTCTAACCCATAACTGGTGCATATGATGGGTTTTTAATTTAAAAGTAGTAACCATTAATATATTAAACACCAGTTTTAACTGTACCCTTAAAATTTTTTAGATTTATTTGAGACAAGGCTCATATATGTATTACAAGAACTTCTTTGTATTAGGAAAATGTTATAAAAGTAGAAAGGTTGCATTTACTACTTTCCAGGGGATTAGTATAAGTAAGTGTATTCGATTATTGGCAAGCTAAATAAAAGCATATTATTGAAAAGGTATAAAAAATTTTTTTTGTAGATTGAATGGTGAATATGAGGAAGCTTAGATTTGAGTTCCTCTGGATTTCTAGAAAATCTTTCCCTACTAAAGGAAGATATACATTAATTGTTAGGTTTTCATATTTTTGTCTATATTAAAATTGATATGCAAATATAATTCTTTCTTTTTAAATGGCAGCCTTGATATAACTATGGGGCTTACTATTTGGAGGTGAGATGCAAATGAAACCAGCATGTAATGATTGAAGTGGTAGAAGATTAGTTTTTTTAATTTAGAGTAACTTTAATTGAAGATATGAAAGGTAACTGTTTTCAGCTAGAGGCTAGATGTTAGCTTGTTGAAGCTACCCATAGCGACCCAAAGTAGCCATACTGGTTGTTCGTTAAAGAGCTGCGAGCCAAGCCACCCTAACGCTGCTGACATGACTACAGAAACAGCCAATACCCATAAATACTGCAACTAGCGAGTGGCCTTATACTCATAGCGATAGCAGGAAGGTATTGTGCCATAGGTGACCAACCCGCTCAATATCTTCATTACTTCACTCAAACTCGTTGATTGATAGTAGCGGTATGTATACTCGCCAAAGAGCTGCCACTAGGATTGCACGATTATTATAATCTTCATAGCAGATTTCAGCATGGGTACTCAGGAGGCCTGCTTCTCTTTTGCACTGGCTCTGCGTAAGAGATTTTTGAGATGCCAGGCTTCCATATAAAACTTAACTAAGCCACTGCCTGCTCTTTCAAATTAGATGGAGTTGTAAGAAATATATAACACACTTATTACAGTAAGGGTAAAAGGTTATAGATTGAAAGCCTGGGTGAATGCTTAAATCTTAGTTGTTGGGATTTTGGGCAAAGTTTCTAAATACCTTAAATTTATTGACCATGAAGGTCTAGGATTTCCTTTGCCATATTTTATTTTTAGGATTCGAGTTTTTGTCTTGTTTACTCTTATTGTAAGGGTTGTGAAATGCCAGGTATATGGATAGCCTTTTTGTTAATTTTTTTTGTAACTAAGGAATAATTTTTTAAGGTATCTTCTTAGCCATTGGGCCCCTGGTAAATGGTTTAACGCAAGTTTTGAAATTGTAAAATTTAGTTTGAAATTACTATTATTTGCAAAGTGATAATGAGAAAGATATGCCCGTAACTTGGTTTATAACTATGGTGGTGTTTTGGCAATAGCTAAGAAATACTAGCTAATTGAATGTAAAACTACCAACTTTTAAAAAACCCCTCAAATTTACTGGTGGTTTAAATAGTTTGACATAGCTATTGTTTCCCATATAAACTGGCTTGTGATTGTTGAAACAGGATGTTACAGTGCCCTGAAATAAATGCCCAACATATACCATAGTATGAGGGTAATAAAAACCCTAGCCGAGAAATTGCCAAGTTATACCCTGACATGTAATAGCTCAAAAGCTATGACTAGGCGCATATAGGGGTTATTTAAGTCCTCAGTAGTGAGCTAGATTAGCCCTTAGGTATTATGGCCCTGGCATATTGGTAAACAGCTAGCAGGTTGTAATAACCATTAACTAAGAGTGGTTTGTGGTAGTCACTTTGCTGATGCCTGATTGCCAGTTTGATTTAACTATATGTAGGTACTTTAGCTATTAGCTAAGCACTATATATGATTGTGTGGTGATATACATTTTTATGAGTAGGGTGAGTTTCTGTGAGGCGTACTAAATTGCTGAGATTGTGCTTATGCAAGTGCCCCACAACCCCAGTATGTAGATAGAGATTGCCAAATAGGTAACCACTTAGGTTCTTTCGTTTCATAAAGCAATTTTGTGTTTGGCATGCCAACCTGGGATATTTTTGATTTTGTAACTGATAACTTCTTCTGAGTAAAAATCATATTTTCTAGTTGTTTTTTTGCACGTTTTATTTTTGTTATTGTTAATGTAATGAATGTATTATGGTTGAGCCCCTAAAAGCAATGTGAAAAAAAAAAAAGAAAAAGTATAGGCCTGAAAAATTCCTTACGTTATTTGATTGTGCCAACCAATCAATAAACTATAAAGAATTTCTTAATTTTAGAATGCTTAAGTGAATGCTGAATTAGCCAAGATTTACAACATCGTTTATGTAATTCGACTAACTCTTTATCCCCCCTAGTTTTCTTATCCATTAGAAGATAGTGTAGCCATTTTGTATGGTTAGAGTGCCGGGTAATTTGGCCCCGGCACTGGGTTGCTCAAAGGGTTGTGCAGGCTTGTTTCTGGTTTGAGAAGCTGCACATAAAATTATAAAGCTTTGGCAGCTTAGCCCAGGAATTGGTGTGCCAAATGACAGCCATTTGCAAGTTTAATGATGAGTTGTTCCCTGGTTTTGTTGCTTCATTTACCAGGCAAGGCCTAGCTGCACCCAGGATATAGCATGTTTAACTCGATTGGAGTTAACTGTTGATGATGGAGGGTTTTTTTGTTACCCCAAACCATAACTATTATTTTTTGGAAGTTTTTGGTTTTGGAGAGTTAACAATTTGGCATTGGCAAAACAGTGGCAAACTCTGAGCATACTTTAATTATTTTTTGGTACTTTTTTAGTTAGGGCAGAAAACACCAGTAGTATAGATTTTTTTAATTACCAAGTTGTTAACAAGCCTGGTTGCAAACTTGGTTAATAACCTGGTTTCATTCTTTTTCATAACGTCTATATTAAAATTGTTAATAAAATAAAGTTTATTTCTTTTCTCTATGCAAATATAAGAATAATATATTTAATACAAAAATATTTCTATATTATTTTTCTATTTGCCCAGGTTAATCGGCTAGGAAGTCGAAGATTTCTGGAGGATAGTTAATTTCGTCCTCTGGGTCATTTAAGTAATCTTCGTAATCCTCGTTATATTTATCGTAAAGTATTATCTTGTGATGTATTGGGTACCCTTGTACATCTTTCAGGATGTTTATTTACGAAGTCATAAGCTTCTTGAGTAGTCATTACCTTGTCTGAGATAAATTCGTAGGTTACATAGGAATAAGTTTCACCCAATCTAGAAACTTCATATTGCTGGTATCCAGATTTCTCAATCTTATAGATTTGATTTTCTGGAATCGTTTCTATTTCTACCTTATTTGCTGCCTCTTAGTTTGCAGCCAAACCTGAAGATAATGCTTAATTTAGGGAGCTTAAAGAGAACTTGTCTTCTATATAAGGGGCATTGACCCTGCTAAGTAAGGAAGTAGCATTAACTGTGGCAATTAATAAACCAGATTATTTTAGTTAGATTCCCTCTTCAGTAGTTTTTAAGCTCTATACCCCGATATTACCCCAATGTTGCTGCGATTCCCTAACAATTTGTGATTACATGCAGCAGGGCGCTGCCTTGATACTTACTGCTTTACCCTTTTTAAAAGCAAACTAAAGTTGTTTTTTGCTGAGTATAAGCCAAAAGCCCATGTATTGGAGGATTACAAGGGGAGCCATGACTTCAGTGTTGAGCCTAACTGATTCAAGTATTGACTACTTTTATAGCCTATATTAAAATTTTAGGGTGTTGGTCCCTGGGTGGAATTTGAGGATTTGCCCTGGAATGATTGCCAAGTAACAAGTACTCTGAGGGGTAGTATGTCGCTTCATTTTACCATTGAATGTGATGTGAGGCATAGCCCGGCATTTTTGGTATTAGCTAGCATGTTTGCCAGTTGAGGAGCAATCCAGGCCCCCAAATCGTATGTGGTAGCCCACTTAGTGTGGTAATTGTTGCACCCAACCTGAAGGGTTTTTTGATTAAGTATGGGCATGTAACCCCATTTTTTACATGCCTTGATTGAGTTGGTGATTAACCTGAATAACCAACAATGGCTAACGATGCCTTTGTTTACCAGCCCCTTAATTAGAATTTTCTTTGTAAAATATGCTAAAAATTATTTTATATAAAATACTCTTTTTAATAAATAACGGAGGTAAGTATTTATGATTTATGATTTTCCTGCCCCCTTTGGGCCTGGGGAATGTAACTTGTTTATTCGCCTGGAATTAACTAGAGAAAGGAGATTATTTGCGTTTTTTTTTTTAACAAACAAACCTTAATAGTTTACCCATAGAGATAGGGATATGCACGATGTAGGCCCCATTAAGGTGGCCCCTAAAAGCCAAAACTGACCAACCCAGGTGAGGCCTTAGCTGCTTTGGATACTGGCGTTGTGCTTTCCGCCCAAGAGAATGAATTTGGATGGCCCAACTGCTGCTGTTAACCCGCCTTTTCTATTAAAAAGCTAAGCCCTAGGAAAGTGAAAGTAGAAAGCCAGTAAGGATAAAATGTAAGCCAGCCCAAGATGTTGTGATACTTGTTTGGCTTTAACACCAACCATACTTCTCTTTCTGAAAGAATAGCCCTCGGTGAGTTCCCAATTTGACCAGTTGTGCCAGGCCTGCGGGTACCCTGTGCTCAGGTGCCAGCGGGCAGTAGCGAGCCAGATAAAACTGCCTAAGTGTGCTGAGTTGCCAACCCTTGTTTATTGGTAAGAGTTGTACACTGCTTAGGGGCCGTTATCTTCTTAGCACGAATTTGGTGGTCCCCTGGTATGAAAGCGCTAAAGACTACTGATAAGGGGTAACATTACTAATGGTGTGAGTCCCTAAGTTTTTGGTTTTATATAACCTTGTTATTTTTGACAATTTGAGAAATACACTAGGCTGGTACATTTGTCAAGACCAACTATTAGCGAGCCAGCTCAAAGCCTTGATAGTAAAGTAAAGGTAGCTCTTGTCTACCCGCCCGCTGCATGCTACTGTACACCTGCCAGCACGGCCTTGCCTTGAGCCGGTTTTGCACTGCGCACCTGCACGCTGGTTTTTGCTGGACGCGCAACTGAAGCAGGTTTTGCCTTAGCCCTAGCAGTATGCCCAAACCAGTGACGACTCATTGATGAGGGAGGATAGCCCAGTATTTGGTAAGCTGTTCAACCCATTTGCACTTTGCACCTCTCTCTGCACATCTCTGTGGGTTTTACTATTTCTGTGTTTGATTGCCAATTGCTTCAGGATAGGCGCCTGTAAACTTTATTTCACCCTTTGGCTTTGTTTGGATTGATAAGCACACCTTTATGTTTGCCTTTAATTTAATACAGTAGAATTTGAAACATTTTTACTGAGGTAAGCGCAAAACACTGTAAGCACTGTGAGGAGTTGGGTATAGTTGATTTGGCCTCCTGTTTTGATAAACCATTTTGTATATTGGGTGAATAATTGAGATTTATTTACTCAGTTAGTGATACCTCTAATTTGGGTTGGGATTTGCCCCAATTTTAGAGTTTTAAAACTGCATTTGTTTTAGCTATCTCGTTGGTATATATACTTACTGAGATAATTGTAAAAGTTTTGTTTAAAGTTTGCATCTCTGTAAAATTAGAGGTGGGCAGCAACTATAAAATTCATGAGGTATGAAAACTAGCAAGTGATATAGCTTACTTTTTGGAGTGATTAACTAAATATGAGGCTTATGGTATTGCTACTCTCGCTAACTGCTTTAACTACTAGCCTGGGTGGCAACTAATTACCAGGAGTTTGATTGTGTTTCAACTATAACCTTAAGTCCATGTTGGGTACTTGCATTGTGTTTAGATAACCCAGGTTTACTGTTGGCATTTATATCATTTATTGTATTGATGGCAAGTTCTTTCTAATTTCAGGTTTTGATACCCTTATAGTAACTTTTCAAATGTAAGTATTTGTTAGATTGCTAATGCAGAGTATTGAGTATTACTTTGGCTAATTTTCTTACCATGGGTATAAAAATTGAAAAATACTAACTCCCGCAGGCAGTAGGCTTTGAGCGGACAACATTAAAGTGTAGCAGGGTTGTTTACACACACTATTATGAGGGTAAAAACGATTTTGGCAGATAGATTTTTGGGATGTGTAGTGTAGCCTGTTTTTGAGCTACGATGTGCCTGCTGTTTTGTGAGCTGATAAACTTCATAGCCTGCCCCGATTTTTACGTAAGATTAGCCAGGCGAAAGCAAGCCCGAAGTAGATAACAGTTTTGCGCAATGAGCAAAAACTGGAGTAAGCTCTCTAACTGATAAACCCACATTGCTAGCGGCATAAGCAAAGTTGTCTAGCCTTAGTTTGTGACGTTGATTTGCAATGATGTGCAATTTTGACAACTGTTGGGGCGTTGTTGCTGAAATTTGTTTTTGAAACCCATGGTCTTTGCGTCTCTTTCTATTTGCTACTTTTTTTTTTTAGCACGCGGTGCTTTGTTGTCATTTCTTTTGAATTTTTGAAATGTTTGTGTTGGCTAAAGGGGTTTTTAAGGGAAGGTACAACGGGTATTCCCCAGTGTATTTACCCCTTCCATAATTCTTTTTTGCACTGCTTTAGCCCAAGCTCCTTGCTAACCCGGCAGTTTGAGTGAGTTGCTAGCCGGTGGCTTTGAGTTTTGATATGCCTCCACTCCAGCCTGGGTCGGTTTGGGTACTTTGGCCCATGCAGGCACCCAGAGACCCGCCAGCCCCATTTGACGGGTTCACTTCGGTGGTGCCCGCCCCTTGAGGACCGCCGCCGCCGCCGCCGCCGCCGCCGCCGCCGCCGCCGCCGCCGCCGCCGCCGCCGCCGCCCGGCCGCCGCCCATTTGCCCTTGCCCCGCCGCCCGCCCCCCGGCCGCCAGTTAGGAAGCGAAGGTACCTAACCCTTGACGAAGCGCTGATAGGGCGGGGATGGCCTTTAGCTGAAACCGTACCACGTGACAATGACCAATGGTGCGTGATTCCCTTGTTACGGAAACCACTGGTTGGCTCTTGCCCCTTAAACCATTTAATAATGTTTTAAAGTTGGTTGTGAATTTTACGGCTATATCACTCTGTTTATAAGTTTCTTTACCAGTATGGTTTCTGAGTATACCCAGATTTTTACTAATTCCTCCTGAGCAATATTGGTTGTTTTTTCTCATCTAGAGTTGTGTCCAATTCCCTGGATGAGGATTGGTATTTGACCTGAGGGGAGAAGTTCCTTGTCACCTTGATAAGTGACTATCTTAAACTTCTTACCTGCAAATGGGTTTGTGGTTTGATGTGATTTTAAAAACCTTAAGTTTATTATTCATTGCTGCTTTGGTAATTTGGTGCCAGGAATTTCCACCTTCCCAAATACTTGTTATAGGATTTGTATTTAGCACTTTTATCATTGTTTTTTATAGTTGTTGGATAATCGGGTGGGTAAAGTTCATATTTTTATTTTTTTATCGCTATTTTGGCCATTATATGGCATAAGACCTCTAAGTTTAATAACTATTAGAGCTTAAAACCTTGAAATAATGAAACAAACAATAAAAGCCTTTTACTGAGCAAATAACTACAAAAATTTGAAAGTGATAACTTATAGATATTTAAGCATACTGCGTAACTTTGATAAATAGTAGCCTTTTGTATTGGGATGTTACCTGCTATAAATATAAAAAATAATGAAACAACAATGGAGATATTTGGGAATAGCTGGGTGAATTTATGTTTAATTAAAGCTCTTTGTAAGCCCTGGCAGGATGGCAAGATTGATTTGTATTACCCCCAGCAGCCATAACAAGAACGTTGTATAGAGTTTGATTGGTAACACCCCGTGAATTACTTTTTGCCCAAAAACTGGTGCATTTGTAACCATAAGCCTGTTTGGTGTTTACCCTATGTGATGATTATAGACATTATGAGCTACTGTTTGCGAATTTAACAACAAAACCAAATTTATTCAACCCTTTTTTTACATATCATCAATATTTTTTAAATATTCATTTTATTTTCTTTGCAAATATAAGAATAAATAATTTAATCTTATCTTATTTCTCTATTTATTTTTTATAAAAATCCCAAAGGTTTTTAACTCGATTTACAGCAGTGAATTTAGGTTTTTTTGCTTTCTCTTGTATGTGTGTTGCCAAAACCCTTAATTTATAATATTGAATTATGTTTGTTGCCTGATTTATAGTTTAACTCTTTTTTACAACAAGCAACTAAAGCCAGAATTTTTTGCCCCAAAACTTCTTTTTGCAATTGGTTTTTTTTAAATATTCATTTAACCCTTGCCAAAAAGAATAAATAATTTAATCTTGTCTTGTTTCTCTGTTTAGTTTTAAATAAAGTAGCGGTTTTGTAACTGATTTGCAGCAGTGGATTTGGGTTTTTTATCTTAGGGATGGCATGTTGTAAAGCCCTGATTTATAATATGTTGAATTCCTACATTTTTCGATTTATGGTTATGTTTTTGCTTAAAACGTAAGGGCCCAAAAACAATTGATTTTTTTGGATGAAACTTAGATATTACCCCCATTTCTTTTTTTTCTTTCCTTAAATTCCATCAATATTTTTAAATATTCATTTATTTTTCTTTTTGCCCGGTTTGGTGTGCCTTGTGTTAAATATTGAAGATGAATAATTTAATCTTGCCCTTATTTTTCTCTGTTATTTTTGCATAAAATTACAAAGGGTTTTCAAGTCCAGATTTATAGCAGTAGTTTGGGATTTTTTGTAACTTTATGTTTTATGTTTTTGGAGTTTGGCCTGCCCAATTTATAATTCCTTGAATAGGTTGTGCCCCCTTTTAATTTATTTCTTTTTATATAACAATGGAATTCTGAGAGGGCAGCTAATTTGAAAAATAGAAATTGTGTTTCCCTCAAAGAAGCCAAGGGAGCATAAACTAAAAATTTTGATTGTTTGAGTTTAAGATATTTGTAATGAGATAACTTTAAAGAATTTACTACTTCATGAAGATTTTAACCCTGATAGTTGAAGGAATAATGATTTGTTGTGCCCCAATTACGCTTAAACTTTTTGTTGGCTTCGTCCTCGTCAAATTAGCCTCATCAACTCACTCATTAACCATGGTTTCTGATTGGGGTCATATTCACAGAGTAGCATAAAAACTGCCCTAATTTATGATTTAAATATGCGCTATAGATAACGTTGGCCAAGGTAAACCCTTAATACATTACCATTTAGAGGGTATACAAAACTTTTGACTCTAGCTGGAGTAGCCTCTTGGCACTTCTTCCTCAAGGGATAAACAATGACTAAGTAGCCAAGAGCTGCGTGGACTAAGCCACTTAACTGAAAACGTCACGTTTGAAAATACCCAACCACTTTGAAACTGCGAAGTAAACGGCAACTAAAGAAAACCACCAAAGAGTACCCACAAATTTGGCCTTAACCGCACGCAGGTTGCATTGCTTCGTAGCATAAAGTTGATTGTGAATGTATTAGAAACTTAGAGAAAGTGCCGAGGAATGCTGAATTTGGTGGGCATTATCATAAAATATAATTGAGATAATAACTGGTAACTCGCACTGCCACCAACCGCCTGTGGTTTTTAATACGTTGTAACCCTAAGGGAATGAGATTAACTGCTGATTTGAGTTACTCCATTGATTTTGATGTGCAATACACCCAGGTAAAATATAGCAATATGAGTATGGGGGTATGTTTCCTCATGGGTTGACATAAGGGAATTAAACAAACTGTTTATGTAACTGAAACTTAGCAGTTTGGCTCCCTACCCAGATATGCCCTTTAAACCATGAATATACAAAAGAGCTACTCTGGTAGCGCCAATTAACCCTTAATATTGCTTTTATGAATGAGTTTGTATAATAACGGAAGATAGAAATTGCCCCCAAACTACTAGAAAAATTACCAGGGGCATTGGGTATACCCTCAAGTATGCCAAGGAAACATTTCTTCTTTTGCATACCAGAAAACATTTAGAATTTTAATATATACCATGTATTAACTAAAGAATGTTAAAACAACCCTCTTTATAGTACTGCATTGAGAAATAGATACCTCTTTCATATGAGCATAGCCTTTCCCCCACTGTGGGATTGCATGAAGTAGGCTTGTTTTGAATAACCATTCAACCTATTACCCCAAGGTAGCCAATTATTTGTAAAAAAGCTTCAGCAATTTTTCTTTCGAATCGATTCCCTTTATTCTTAGAGTTCATAATATAATGGTGTATTGTATTTTATATACCATTATAGTAATTGGTACCTACTCAGGCCTTGGGTCTTTTCCACTTGCAGAATTTTTGGTATTATTGTAAGAGGAAGTGAGCTAAGTGGTTATGAGAATAGAGTTTTACTTGAATGTGTGAGCATGTTGGTGAGGTAGCTCTCCCTATGTTGCCTGAGCAAGAGATTTAAAATACATCCGAAGTAACTAAGTTGTACCAGAAGCGATGAAGGCTCATCCATTGCAAAATGCCATTTTGCCAATAATAATTGTTTTCATCAACTAAGTTTTCACTAATTGTATTTGTGCTCTTTACTGACAAGGTAGAAAGTACTAGCAGTAACTAGTAATATTAGAAGTAACCCTAAGCCAATAACTTGAATAACCTTAGGCATTTTATTTAGAAGCTAAGGGATGACCAAATAGATAATGCCAACCCAATTGTTAACTAATGGGTATGGTAAGCCAGTTTTAATTAACTTCTTTTTTGGCAGTACCATAGCACCAGTAAATTACCCTAGCCCCAAGTTTTGTTTATAACTTGAAGCTCTTGCAAACTTGCCTTGAGACTAAGCCAATTGCCAACCCAGAAACTTTGCCAGACGGCTTGGCTGATTTGCCGCAACTGCCATTGCGCTTACTAAGTTACAAACGCTAATGTATTGGTGATCTTTGCCATGTTTGTAGGTGAGAGCGGCATGTATTGATTTGGCATACTTGTGCAGTGACACTAAACTGTATTGACTAATTGCTGGTAACACCTCGCAGGTGGTATCGACCAGATTACTTGCGCCTTAAGCCAAGTTGGTTATTTTTGTTTTTGTACTTGCTAGGAAAGCCAGCTCCTGCTGGTTTGTTTTGTTTTTGGTGGTAAGTTGGCTCCTCTGCTGCTAAACTCTTACTACAGTTTTTTGTGAAGGATTTTTACCCTCGCCTTGGTAACTCCCAATTTAGCTAATTACTATAAGCATTTGAGGCCCTCTTTTATTTGAGATGCAAGATTGTTTTTACTATGTGCAATGTACTGGCAAGGTTTTGAAGCTAAAACCGTAACCAGGCCTTGCACACTTAGGGGTAGATTGCCCAGGCCTTATTTTATGTAAAGGCATGATTTGAGGTTATAGGCATAGAGTGTAACGGTAAGTACCTCTGATTTTGTAAAGCCTGTATATACCCAGCACGTGCTTAGCTAACTATGAGATAAGATGCCCAGCGCACTGGCAGCTGCCCAAGTAACCACTCACTCATTTGAGCACTAAACTGCCTTAGCAATGGCGGCAGGGGGCTGCCCTGATATAACCCAGCCACGCAGTAACCTTGTGATACCCAGAGGCAACAACTAACCCAAGTATTGTAGCAGAAGCCGCCAACTTTGGGTTTTACATATCATGCTAGCACATAACAAGGCAGAGAGAATGGTTGATTTGCATTTGGTGCTGATAGGTATGGTAAGTGGGGTTTGGTGGCAGATGAAGGATTATGTTGAGCCAAAACCCTAACTAAGTTTGAAACGTTAAACAGACTGTCTTTTGAGGTGTTTGATGTGGGTGGTTTTTAGCCTGCCCCAGCCAGCACTACCAGGCCTTACTGACAGAAACCAGCAGAGAGTTGTGGCAGCCTGTGTTTTGTTATTGGGGTAACTCTTTGAGGGATTGACCGTATAATGGTATCGCCACCATTAATGCCCCACCCTTGCTTCGATGAGCTTGGGAAATTTTTAAGGTAGCAAACCAGAGGCTTAAGCCTCCTAGATTTTTTGTGCCCCAATTACATTTGAGGGGTTGAGGCTAATATAAAGTTTGATGACTTTTTGTGAGGACATGGCTTATGTGCTCAATAACTAAGCCAAGCATCCACGGCCAAGTTTTACGGGGCCTATTTGACCCACTGCCTTTTTGCAGCAGGATGTGATTGTGGCAAAAGAGTATTACTTGCCTAATTACTCTTGAGATATTACCAAAATTGCATTGCCATACCAAAAGAAATATATATTGCCAATATGTAGAAGATGAGTTTGGGTACATCTAACCGCCATGTTAACGCACAACTTCTAACAGTGAAAACCAAAGCTAAAGGGTGTTTGGCCAGCAAGCGCAACAATTTTATAATGCCATGATTTAGATATTGGCGCCTGCCCAAATCGCTTCGATTGAGTTTGACCCATGGCAGCTGCCCTAACAGTGGTGCCCAATTTACATTTGTTTGGCTACCCAGCATGAGAATGAGGCACCTCCATGCAAAATAATGCGGGGCAGTTAAGCCTCCCTAACAATTTTATATTGGCCCAAAGCCAGCTATTGAGATTTCTTGATTGACCCAGTAAAACAAACCATAGATTTGTATGTGAAAGCCTGAAAGATTATTAATAACCCCATACTAAATGGTGGTGATTTTGTTCGTTCCTCTAAATGACAGATATAGCAATGGTGGGTATTTTAATTTTGCGGCAATTACCATAGAGATGATGCCCTGAAGCGGAAGAGCCCTGTTGAGCATTGCAACGACTGCCATTTGGTATCAATAACTTGCAAGTACTTAGAGTTTGTGGTAAGAAGATTGTAACTTTACACTGCAACCGATGCCATTAAAGTATAAGCCAGGCAGATATTCCATTTGCTATCCCTGGTAAAAGGATTCCTTGATTGTATAACATAGCAGCCAGTACGCCTATAACTGACCAATTGATGCCATATTACCACGGGCATTAGCTTCTGCATTTAGAAGTTGAAAGCCTAACACTATGCCAAATAACGAAACCCGAGGGATAATGTTACGACTCATGTGATATACCAATGGCAGGTAACCAAGCTGATCTTGCCAGAGAGGCAAAAAGGTACGGAAGCCTCCCACCAAGCTTATAGCTTAAACTAAGGTAGTTTTATAACAGAGCAGAGCGTAAAAGCTCAGTAATACTTATTCACGATGTAATAACTTTAAATGGTTTTGTAAAATTCCATTTGCTAAAATGATAACTAAAGAGTATTGACACAGAGATTCACCCAGAATTCCCTCGCCAACAAAGGCTCTCCTTTGAGACAATTGGTGCAAACCACATATTGGATTATGTGCACTTCCAAACATGAAGGCCAGGTGAAGCTGTTACATCCCTTTTTATATTTTGAGAGATATTCGCGTTGCTGTTGGGCAGCCAAAACTCCCTCAGCTTTAACGCCAGGTTTTTGCCCAGCTTTTTGACAGATCATGCCTTCGGGAAAGCCACGGTAGCCGCCGCCGGAGGCCGCCCCAAAGCCCATTGCGAGGTGACTCTCGTTTATGAGGGATGATAAGCGGAGCCAATTGCGGTGCCCGATACCACTTCCTCCCCCTAGTTGTATGCCAGATTGTTGTAAGCGAAAACTGATTAGAAGTTTGCTTGAAGATATGAGTACCGGCCCACCTCGGTTGGAGTGCTTTTGGTACAGGTAACGCTAAGAGGCCACTGCCATATAACTGTAGATTTGCACATGAATATGAGTGGTCCTGGCATAACCAACGTACCCGTATAATTGCTTTTAACTTTGCAATGATTATAAACCCTACTAGGCTATATTTTTTTATGCTTTACTTATAATTTGGGCAGCCAAACCAGCCCCTTAACTGGTGAATGAGCCATTGTGAATGAAATATAAAAACCCCACCAGTTTAAAACTTACCACAAAGATAACTTTCTTGAGATTTGAAAAGCCCAGATATTTAACTCGGTTTTAACTCCCTTAGTAGATTTAAGTTTTTCAAATTTGTGAAAACTTTGGTGTAAAATATTTTCGCCGTCAACTAATAATATTAATTTTTTATTTTTCATATTTATTTTTTATATTTAATATAATAATCTGATATTGGTTGATGCTTAAATCGGTTGCCCTCTGCTAGTAAACCCAACTAACAACAGGTATATGAGGCCTTTGAATCTCTGTACCTTTTGAGTAACTATAACTGGTTGAGATAGCCCTAACTATATAACCCCAATTATATTTAGATGAGGTTGTTTTTGAGTGACCACCGATTTGAACAATATATTAACCAACCATTACCAACGCAGATATGTTTTGGCTAGAGATGTGGTATCCTGGATATCACCAGGATATTACTATCGTATTTTTGACCCTGATAGTTTCACCATAGGTATGGGTCGGAGGCCCATGCACGGCTGCTGCAATGCCAGGCCTTGTAGGTATTGTGTGTTTTGCCACTCCCAAAGCCCTAATTCCCATAAAGGTGAGACGCACCCAGACCTTTAAAGTGCATTTCTAAAGTAGTGGTTGCTTGCCAAAGCGCTGCCCAGTCACTAAAGCCTGGGTGGAATTCCCTCGGGTGCGCAAGGTGACTCTTTTGCGGTGGCTTTACGACACCACCCATGACCCGCCGACGCACGGACCTGAGACTGGTTTTTACATATTCCTCACCCTGTGACTTTCAGGGAATGGATTTTGACCTCGTCGTTGGCTTTTGGTGACTGAATTGTTTAGCTGAGCCCGTAGAGAGTTTTGCGAGAGAGTTTTCCAACGTGCCAGGCTTTGCAGGAATACTTGCCAAGGTTTTGCTTTTGATATAATATTCGACAGTAGTGATGCGCAGGTAGCCTAACAATAACTAAAGCATGGCGCCCTGCTTAAAAACAGAGCCAGTAGATTTAGGATTTGAAATATGGCAGGGCATTTTTGTGATTGTAGGTGAGCACAAAGCTTAGTTTTTTAATAGAGGCTATTGGTGGCTAAGTTTAAAACTACCCCCATTTTGTTTTTGTGGTAGCAGAGCAGCCTGAGATGAAGCAGAAGCTGATTTGAGCCGTAGTGAAGCAAGTGCTAAACCCGCCTGAGTTTGTTGTATTACACTTTAAAGCCAATCCAAGCAGTTATAATTTGGTTGTATATGCCCTGAGATATTCGGTTTTGGCAGGAGATAATTAGCTCTGATAACGGAGGTATTTTTGTAAAAAGCCTTTGTAGCTTACACGCTCTGTCCAACCCTAGCCAGCAGCAGCACTATATGTGGAGCCAGTAGTAAACTGGAAAGATGACTAAACGTGTGATTGTGTGAGTTGGTGAGCAGCAAATGAGAATTAGCTAGAAAAATTTCTTTATTGCCTACAATGTATTGTAGCGGGTGCCAAATAAGCGACCAGTTGTACTGCGAAAATTTAACTTCGGTGATTTAGCTCGCGATGATTACAGGAGTTTGTTCGCATCTACCCATATCACATGACCTCCAAGTTGTTGAGTAGCATAAGCCAAAGTTGCATAAGCCTCAACTAAAGATTTACCAGAGGATTCCTCTCCAGCAATCTCAACGATTTTACCATTCAAGGAATACCCTTGCGAATAAGTGAGTTCCAAAGCAAAGAAAGAAGTAGATGGTATATGTAAATCGGTGCCAGATTTGGCTTCTGAAGCGAATTTTAACTCCTCTTCCTATGTTGCAACCCTTCGGCCCCCAACTCAGTTTGGTAACTACAAAGCCATGAAGCACTCAGATTTACTAACCATGATGGCAATGGCCTTTTAAGAAGGCAAAAGAGAAGGTGATGTGAAAACTTGCAGGCTTAATTAACCAACACAGTGAAAGCCTCATTAACTAAGCCTTAAATATGATTTTGTTGTCTTTGCACATGGGTTCCCACCCGTAGCGTAATTTGGCCGGGAAACTGGCACTGCACTTGGTTTGCCCCCCCTCCCTCCCTGTGGTACCGTTTGAGATATTTAATGATGAAGCCCCAATTCTATAAGTTTGGTTTGAGAATGGCTAACAGGTGGTAATGATGTTGCTATTAAAACAGTTTGGTTTGAGGCAGAATAGAGTGGTAGCTAGTTTGTGAAATTCAGGCCGATTGTACGATGCCGTAGCGGTTTTGGACCTGGCCGCCTGCCAGCCAGCCACTGCCATGGGTGAGGTCCGGTGCCCCTGGTGACTGGCTGAGAGCTAAAAGCTGCTGCCCCAACGCCCATGGCCCAACGCAACTAACGCACCCCGCCTGGTGAAGTAGTAACCCGCCGATAGCTGCCGCCCACGGTGCGGTTGCCAGTTGCCAGCCCCGCCACGCTGGGTTTTTGAGTACCAATTTCCGGAATGGGCAGGAGTTACCAAAGTAAGCCAGGATATGGCCCCAAATTGCTCCTTCAGGTAGGGTGAATAATTTGATATTCAATTATGATGCCGGAGATTTAATTCCACCCAGAGTTGCACGGATATAACTAACTTACTAACATTTGCTTGGATTACAAACTGTTTTTCTAAACTAGCGCGCCTTTGTGTAGAAATTGGTGAAACGCACACCACTTAGCCATGATTGGTTTGGTGTTGATTTCAGGTAAAAACTGTTTGGTTCATACTCAATAACGATAAGAGCGTTTTTAAAAGTTGTTTGAGGCAGGGAGATAGTTTGCCCCGTTTGAGTGTAAGTGCTAACCTTACATAAAGCCCTGGGTAGCTATTACAACTACACAGCCAATTCTGGTGGGTTTTTGGCCATTACCAGTAATTTCCTTGGCTCTAACTACTGCTTGCGAAAGCTACTTTGCTGTTGAGGGATAGCCAAAACCCAGTTTGGTTTGGTTTTGCCAGGAGATAAAAATAAGTAACTTCGGTTTTTGTTGGGCATGGTGAGTATGATTAGAGCCCTCAAAGCTACAGAGGTGAGATAAATGTCAAATGAATAGTATATTCTAATACTGTTTTTTTAAAAGTTGGTAATTGTTTATAGTTATGGGTTGCATGCACATAGGTTACATTAGTAGTTATAATATATTTTTACGTGAATTCCTGGCGACTACTCTTAGTTATGAAACATTTTTTGCACTTCTTTAAACTAAGCAACCCCCATTGATAGAAGGTATTTGTTGGGTTTGCTGCCTTGAGATAGCATCGATCCCGAAAGCCCCATACTATATGGCATACCCTGTAATATAGCCCAGGCATTGAGCCAAAACTGCCACTTTTTGTGCCCAACTAGAGCGCATTTGCACATATAACCCCAAAAAGCAGTAGCACTAATGAGCTAGAGGAGATTCAGCCAAACTGAGGAGTGTGATATCCCTCATTGATGAGATAATTACCCTGGATGTAACTAATAAGTTTAACACCAAATTTAGCACCTTAGTTTTTGGTTCCCTACTAAACTCTAATAGGTTTTTGAAAGAGCCTGCTGACACTAAATTACAACTTATTAACTTTGGTTGACAGGCAAAAGCCATTTTGATAAAGAGAGTTTACTAACTGGCAGAGTAGAAGAGAGTTTGCCAGATGCTGCCTTGCTAACAAAGCCATTAATATAAGTACATAGAAGTTGCCAGCCAGCCACCCCTAGTGATAATAGCTAAAAGTGCGCTAATGAAGTATGGGTGGCATGATATAAGCAGGAGTTTGACCACCGCCCGTATAGCCATTGGCTTTCAGTAGCCCCTAAAGTAGTAAGATTGGTTTTGTGACAGGGAGGATAGGCTAATTGCTATTGATTTGAAAGTGGCATGCACTTATTTGACTAGCTTCAGATTAGCACCTTTTAAGTGACTAAGTGAAAATTTTTGATAGAATAAACTAAACTAAAACCCTGCAGAGCCCTTGTAAGTAAGGGCAGTTAAAATAACTTGCATTTGCCAACTACTGTGTTGTCCTAATTGTAAATTTGTATTGTTTGTGTATATAGTATACCCTGCCTTCTGGTAGATGGCTGAGGACCCTGAATCTTGTACATATTGGTTTTTGTAGGGCAGGGCATGACTGCTAAAATACCAGATTTGTGCCAAAAACCTAAAAGTTTTACTGGTGCCCTACTATTAGAATTACAGCCCTGGGCTGGGCATTTTAAGCCCCCATAACAGTAATTTGTTAAACACCTTTTTATATTCTTCATTTGTTTGTTAAAAACGTTTTCCCATACCACTCAAAATAGGTATGTGTTTGTATTTGCCATGTTGCCATATTGCCCTAACTGAGAAGCCAGGATTTCAAACACACCCATAGCCATAAGCCGGAATAAAAGGTAAGCTACTCCTAACCATTTGAGCTAATAATAGCTTCATAACTCCCATTTGTGAGCTTTCACTGCCTAGTAGTAGCAAACGAGTTGTGGAGTTTATAAATTTTGTCTTTCCTCGCTTATAACTAAATATTGTATCCCTCTGGTTTGGTAGCCCTGATGAGTGGCATCATGCTTACTAAACTCTTGAGAACAGTGGGGGTAATTTGACCTTCATCAAGTAGTATGCGAGGGAATAACCCAAATAAGCTTCCTGCCAGATAACTAACTTGATTGAGCATGGGAAATTTAGTACTAGCCTCAAAAGACGCTGACCCCGCCGACGGGATATATTTGGGGTAGCCTGCCCCCAAATAGTGATATGAGATGACCATTACTAAGGAATTTTTCTGTTTGCCAGAAGGTACCAAGCAGGGTGTTGAGCCCAAAGGGCTTATGTCATTTCACAGAGCTGCCACTGGTGTAAAGCTATAATAACAGATTTTTGGGTGGAGATGGTTTTGACTCTTAGTAATTTTTGCGTAATTATAAATGAAAATTTAAAAGCAATTTTGTTTGTAGCTTTCTTTTACTCCACTTACCCTATGTATTTCTGGATGATTTTTCTATATATAAAAGCTGCCATAGGGTATGTGATGTTTGGTAGCAGCAATTGTACTAAGTGAGGCTAATTGAGTTAAAAGCATTGAGATGAAGTTTACTGAGATGGATGAGTATGAATTATAATCCCTCTACTAAACTAAAAGCCCTACTAGCAATATATGAGGTTGCCCAGAGGCTTTGGTGTAATTTGTATTGGGAATTTGCTGGATGCGCTAGAATTTGTTGAGCATTGGGTTCACGAGAGGATAACCACCGGCTTATTCGCGAGATCAAGAAGCCTACCCATATGACCGCCTGCCACTGTGAGACTTTTACATCCCAATACTATGCCAGGTACCCTATAGCATTTCTAAACTTCACATGGTAGAAAAGCTTAGCAGGAATGACCCAGCTTGCTGGGTGACCTAAAGCTTTTTTGGCCCGACTAAGGTTGTGGAAGTTTATATAATGTGGTTTGTGGATTACATTATTATGGTAACCCCAAATGAAAACACCCACCCAGATACTTTCCAATGCAGGTAAACCACTAGGCTTCTTAAATTGTGGGTACTTATTGAGTACTTGTTACTTTTTGGTTGTGAGCATATAACCTAACCAATATTTGAAATTTTTGTTGCTAGATGCAGCCTGCGTTTGCCACTGGGTACCATCAGCCAACTAAGCACCAAGTTGATTGATAGATTGGATATGACACTTAACACACTGGTTATAATACTTTGAATTGCTAACTATGACCTTGGAAGCCATATATACAACTTCATCACTATTTTTTGGTTTTATATGTTTTATTAGTTGATTGTTGAGCTACTAGATAACAAAAACATTATAATGGTGGTAACGGTAGAACACTGGGAAATTGGAGGCGTGACGCAAGCGCAAAAGACCAAGCTGCACTCTCAAGAATGCCCATGATAGCTAAGGTATATGCATAATATGGCCCGTGCCTCGCACCACTGTGGCAGAGTGGAATTTCGCTGCACGCTCAAGTGTGGTACGCTCGAAGCGCCTTAACTCCTCGCAGTGCCACTAATTGCTAAAATACCATGCCCTTGGTGATAGGCCAATAGGTTTCGTTTAGTGGGTATTTTTGCAGACATAACCCCTTCATGCAGCAAGCCAGCATGGAGATATTGATCACGATTTGGTTTTGCCCTGACCAATGCGCTCAGAAACTTAGTTATCGCCTCTGCAGCCAACGCAATAGTCAGTAATCCCTGGGTGCACCAGGTTACAGCCTTTTTAATTAAACCCGGGTGAAGTATAATGCCACGTTTGTAATTTCAAAGGGAATGGAAGCATAGCTTGGCACAAGATATGGCAGAGAATTGCTGCTACTAGTATATGGGTGAAGCACCAGTTTGATATTACTAGCACAAGCACAACCAGTTAACTGTGCAGCAATGTGCGTTTGGCCGTTTAGCTACTGTTTACTGTTATGTGATACCTTGTTTATGTGCCTAATTACTCAACAACTGATGAGCCATAAGTAACTAGAATTATGCCCTTAACAAGAATATTTTACTTTTATAACTAAACCTTTTGTAATTTGTCATTGTTAAGTATTTCTTTGGTCGGAAGGTAATGGCGTATGGTGGGAAACCCTAAAGAAATTAGGCTTCACTCAGTTTGTGTTTAAGTTTTATTGGTACTTGAATCTTTCTTCAAGTTGAATGTTAGATTGTAGTTTTTGCATGCCGTTTGTATGAAATTTGTCTCTTCATTTGGTATGTTAAACTAACCATTAATTTCCACTATATTATGTATGCCCTAAGCAAATTAATCAATGAAATATTAATTTGAGAGTTATTGACCCTTAATTAACTAAGGTATTGAAATGCTATTGGTAGTACCCCCTAACCCTTAAATGCCCCCTTTAGGCTATTGCTTTTGAGTAAAGAGATTATTTACTTTGAATGTAATGCCAGGTGACCTTTTTGTATTTGGTATTATCTTTATTAAATTAAGATACAGAAATGTATGCACGGCGCCCTTGTGCAGCCTATGGTGTATTATTATAAGGTGGCCAGAGGCTTGCTAATACTTGAAACTACATATTTGTGTTAACCCCAAAACTAAATAAAATATAAATAACTGAAATGTTGGGCCAAAACTGGCTCCAACTTTGATGGTAGCTTAAAATATGCTTAACCAACACTCCCTCACCCATTGAGCAGATGAGAAATATAATAACTCATTCCCAAGGGAATAACGTTTTTTCATAGTATCCAAAATTGCCTCATGTTAATATTGAAACAGTAACTTTACATACGCCTAGTCTCTCTTTAAAAGAGCGAAAACTAAACTACTGACGTAACCGCCATTCATTTGGCTGTATTGTATTGGCTTTCAACCCAACATAAGGTGTTCGCAAGTAACAATTTAGCTTCTAGTTTATGTCATTGGGGATAATCCCTTATGAAGCCGCCTAACCATTACTGAATGAGAGGGGTATGGAATATAAGCACCATGGCTGGGCCCTAAGAAGAGTGAGACTAAAACATATTTGACTTAGTAGGTTTGTGACAAAGCCCAAATAACCTGTCTTTTATTTTTTTGATAGGTACCCCGGTTTGCTGGTTTGGTATAACTGTTGAGGATTCTTCATTTTAGGCATGCTAAACAATTAACCCTTATTGCACACATTTTGTTTTTGAAAGTTCCCTTCTTGTATAACTTTGCGTTGAGGGAGCCAGGATGCTACCCTGGATATTGCTGCCACTATTATGGCAGGAAGTACTTTGGCTGATACAAACCCTGGGCAGCCAGTGACTGAGAGAAACCTGAAAATGACTTTGAATGATGACATTACCTGTAACCGTTTTGGTTACACTTATAAAAAACTAACACAAAACCTTTTACATCCCCCAAAGGATTACCCCCACCTTGATTAACTTGCCTGGGGTTTGTAAAACCAGTAACTAGAAGGGTTTACATCCCATATGCGGCGGTGGCAAGCCAAGATTTGCCCTATACAGCCAGCTCTGACCCTGGTATTAAGCCAGCACCCTCTTATCCTTGTTAGATTGTAAGAGTGAATTAACATGGCCAATTTGAGCTAATACCATTGTGATGTATTGTTATACACCCCATTACTGAAATGTTTATAGTATTGAGGCGTGGTTTTGACGTTATATGATGATTTGTTAAGCACCTGTGGGATTTATGTTGTGCAATTACAGGTTGTGACACTTTATTTGACTCGGTTTTATTCCTGCTTTCAAGTAGGCTGTTAAACTATGGCAGTTAGTAATATGCTAATTTAAACAGTTTTGGCAATGGTGACGCATTATACATAGCCAAGCCTGAATTTGCAACCTTTGCATGTGTGCAGCAATATATAGGCTTGTCATCGACTATCTGGCATATTAGCATTGCGGCTTAAAGCAGCTTGAATTTGCTGTCATTGTGCATATTTGGCAGAGTCGTTATGCAGATGCAGCGCTAGCAGCCATTGCTTAGAGAGAGGCTCCCATATTATTAAGTTGGCTAATTGCCAACCCCATACTAATTTGTCGTGATTGTGATGGTGGTTAACTAATAATTTTGTAGTTTAACCCCCATAAATTGAGGCTGTTGTTTTTAAAGAGGCAAAAACTAAATAGCCCGCAGAGGTAAAACACCATATTAAGAGCCGCCTTAGCAGATAAACTTTAGCTACATGATTCCTGAAAGCCTATTTGCCCGTACTGACAGTTTTGTTTGTTTAAAATTTCATGTTAAGGAGTTGCCAACTTTGTTGAGTTATATGTGACCCCAAGCCAGTGGCAGGCTCATTTTTATGGAGATGCCCTAACGACAACCCATGAAAGAGCTGTATGAAAGCTTTAGCTGCCGCCGCAACTGCTT
>VOFC01002275.1_pt1 | contig 27141 bp, 44 predicted proteins | sample 5384161 | NCBI WGS metagenome assembly VOFC01 (sample SAMN12384722, study PRJNA508395) | human gut metagenome | isolation source: healthy gut B | host: Homo sapiens | reverse complement strand
TCAAATTATATTGTATGCTCCTTTCGTCATCCATCCCAGTTATGGATAGAATAGAAAAATATCTGCAAAAAATAAAAGAGGCCAAAAGCCTCTCTTATTCTTCCGGATGATCCGCCGAATCATCTTCCATCTGATCTATTTGCATCTGTTCACGAGCTTCTTTTTGTCGTCAAATCGCTCTTTTTTCTGAAGTTTTCGTCTGTTCTGATTCACTTAAAACGGGCTGTTCAGACACATCAGGTGATGGTGTTGGCGTTGCGGACGGGTAGGTGTTGCTTCTTTTCCGCATCTGTATCATCCTGTTTTCTGAAATTGCTTCTTTTGAGAAGTTACTTTCTGATGTCTGTGATCCATCAGCGGAAGCGAAAAAGCTGATTCGATCTCCGGATATTGAGTTGAAGCCAAACCCTTTGAAATCAAAATATGAGATAGATACAATTTCTCCAGATTTGTTTAAGATTTTTTCGCTTTTTCCGTGATTTGGATTGTTCCAATTCGTTGTCCCGTTGAATTATCTGCGCAAAGTAAATTTCCCTCGTAATCGTATCCATAAATAAGAACTATGTACTCTCCTCGTTCAGCGCTCATAAGTGATGCCAAGATGCATGCATTATCCTCGGCTATGGATTGTCTTACGAACTGAAGGTCATTTAATGTATTGCTGTTCTGTGTGTATCTTTTTGTGTCATCTGCGTCATATGAAATTTTCTTGATGTCTGTGATTGTATTTGCTCGTGTATCTGGATCAATATCCATTGCTGTCTTTTCTGTTCCAGTTATAAAGCCCGTATCTGGAAGAATCGTTGTTAAACCCTTGAAAAAGAGATTGCTATCTGGATATATGGAATGTCCGAAAAAGGAAAATTCAGAAATCTGCTTTAACTTTGTATCATACAGCTCAACAGACATATCTCCATCAATGCGCCACGCATTTTCTTCCGTTTTTTATCCAGCAACGTCCGGACTCCATTTATGTTCTTGTAGACGTATTTGTTTTTCGAATCTGGAAACTGAGCGTATCCTGTAAATCCACAAAACCTATACCCTGTAATAGTTTCCACAACAGAACCATATGATTTTGATGCATAATCGTCTGCCCAAAGGATTACGTTTCCTATTTGATAAGGAGATCCAACTTCCTTCCCATTTTCCTGATCCGTCTTTTTTTTGTTTTTGTAACTTTCAATTCACAATAATCTGTAGCGCCGTCTCCATCTGTATCAATATTCCATGGATCTGTTCCATTCGTCTCTTCGTCTGCCATTTGACCTAACTATTCTACTATATTTGAACATTAAATCGGGCGAAAGGAGAACCACAAAAGACTCCTTTCTGCCTCCATAAGAATTAGGAGGACAAGTATGAATTCAGTTGTATTAATGGGAAGATTAACGAGGGACCCAGAAGTGCGTTATTCGCAGGAGAACGGCCGAACTGTATTGCCAAGATATACTCTTGCTGTAGATCGCCGCTACAGATCGCAGAATAGCGATCAGCCAACAGCCGACTATATCAGTTGTTTGGCATTTGGAAAATTTGCAGAAATCGCGGAAAAAGTATTTTAAACAGGGAACAAAGATTACTATTCGTGGCCGCATTCAAACCGGAAAAGCTACACAAACCGCGATGGTCAAAAAGTAACACAACCGATGTCGTTGTCGAAGATCAGGGAATTTGCAGAAAGCAAAGCATCTGCGGACAGGCAGCAGGAGCTGCTTATTCTCCACAGCCAACAGGTTCAGCTCCAAGCGGAACTTATCGCCAGCAGTCAACTTCCACAAACCCAAATGGAAATTACCCGAATCCGCCAGCAGGCACACCACAGCCTCCGACCGGAAACTTCCCGGGTCCACAGGGGAATGGCGCATCCATGAATTACGGAAATTCTGCAAATTCCCGGAACTCTGGATCTGCACCAACATACGACAATCCAACAGGCTTCATGAACCAGCCGCCAGTTGGCAACAATATGCAGCAGGGTAACAGTTACAATGATCCCACAGTTGGGATGAACAGCGGTTTTATGAATGTCCCTGATGGAATTGACGAAGAACTTCCATTCAGCTAATCAGAAAGGAGAAAAAACGGGAAAGCTCTCAAGACATGAGGGCTTTTCTGTTGTATGAACCATGATAAGAAAATTTTTCAGATTATTAAGCATCTTAGTTTTATGTGCAGCATTGTTTTTCGGATACCAAACACTTGAATGGTCTAATAAATACAAGCAAGGACACGACGAATATGAAAAACTCCAAGCTCAAAATACACCGGAAAACGAATCTACGCCGGAAAACGACTCAGACTCAACGAAAGAACTTCCTTTTGTCCAGATTGGACTGCTTTAAAAGCAGAAAATCCTGATATTGTTGGCTGGATACGCATGGACCCTACCTGTGATTATCCTATTATGCAGGCGCAAGATAATGATTATTACCTCTATAAAGGATTCGGGCGCAGTTATAATATCAACGGAAGCATTTTCCTTTCTTCCGTGAACAGTTCCGATTTTTTCGGACAAAAATTCTATTGTTTATGGTCATAACATGCGGAACGGAGATATGTTTGGTGATAATGATTATTACTATGAAAAATCGTATTGCCTTGAGCATCCCTATTTCTGGATCTATAGAGAAAATGGACAATACACCTATCGAATTTTTTGATGTCATGAGGGTAACAGATGCAACGGAAGCTTATGATACCCAGTTTGCGTCGGATGATGACTTTGAAACGTACTTAAACGATATGAAAAATCAATCTTCCTATACGATTCCGGATGCCTGGCCTTCCAAAACAGATCATATTGTTTCCTTATCGACCTGTGTTGCTGCCCACGGATCTACCCGCATGATTATCCAAGGGAAATTGGTTAATATTACGGATTATTCTGGTGATGATATTCCGCTTACATCCCTGACCACACAAAACCAAAATTCTAACGATACGCCAGACAGTTCTGAACAACAATAGTCTCATAAGAAAAAAGCGACTCCCTCAAACCGGAAGCCGCTTTTCTTATTCTGATTTCAAATATTCTGCCAAATTGGTGAGCCTTTTTCCCTGCTTTTGGCAATACAATTGATGTTTCCATAGCATAGGATTCATCAATCACATATACCTTTTTTGCTTTGCCCTACAGCTGTATAAAACAAATTTCGCACCAACATGTTCGTTGGTTCTGTCGGCATAACAACGATAATGCAAGAAAATTCAGATCCTTGGGATTTATGGATCGTCATAGCATAAGATAACCCCAAATTATCCATAAGATCTCTGGTAATTTCGTAATGTGAATTACGTACATTAACCGTAAGACCACTTTCTGACACCTTTACAATTTTTCCAATATCTCCATTGTACAAGCCAATTTCCCCTTCGTAGGAAGAAATAGAATAATTGTTCTTATAAAACATCACTTTATCGTTCAAACGATACTTTATTGAACCATATGTGATTCCCTTCGTTTGAGGGTTTAGTAACGCTTGTAAAAGCAATATTCATATTTTCAACCCCAGAAATACCTTTCCGTGCAGGGCAAAGAATTTGGGTTGAAAAAGGTTCTTCTGGATTGTATAACTTTTTCATTAGGGATTTAACCTGTTCTAAAGACTCTTCTTCCGCAGATTTTGTATGAATGACTTGGAAATCCGGTCGTTCATCCAGCGTAGTGATTCCGGCATTAATCCGGATAGCATTAGAAATGATGGAAGAATCACCTTTCTGCCGAAAAACATCTGTCAACATAGTCCGCGGAATCAAAGATTCTGGAGCCTCCAACAAATCGTGTAACACCGCTCCAGCACCAACGGATTCCAGCTGATTAATATCTCCTACCAGAACCAATGTTGTTCCGGTTTTGATTGCCTCCAACAGCAGATCGAAAACTTCAATATTAATCATGCTCATCTCATCAACCACAATAAGATCTGCATCTATTGGGTCGCTAGAATCTTTACATACAGTTGTATCTCCGTATGGCTTCAAATCAAGCAACCGATGCACCGTAACTGCTTCCATATGTGTCGATTCTGCCATTCTTTGGGCAGCGCGTCCGGTTGGAGCACAAAGACGTATCGTATCTTTCGGATGCATTCTTTTATAAGCCAGCAATATGCCCAAGATCGTCGTTGTCTTGCCTGTACCCGGTCCGCCGGTAAGAATCTTAACTCCCTTTTTTCGTAAAACCATAGGGAAGGCAGATCTCTGCTGTTCTCCATAGTTCATTTTACATGCACGCGCAGCATATAGAATAAGATCCGGTGAAAAGCTTTGGTTTTCACATGATGCAGATGCTAATCTACGAATATTTTTTTTGCAATTCGTTTTTCCGCAGTCAAATATTTTTGCGGATGAATAATACAGTTTTGTCCGTCTACTTCCTGCAAATAATCTTTCCCAATTGCAGTTAAGACCGCGGACGTTGGAACATGTTCTGCATAACATCCAGAATTTAAGATCCGCTGAATATTATAATGAAATAGTTCACCAGTATAATAAGTATGTCCATTTGCACTCAAAATATTAGCTGCCTCGAAAGCAGCTAATTTGATCCGGCCGAAAAATTCAGTAGGCTTATGAAATTTAACCCCTAATTTATCGCATGTCAAGAAACCAAGCCCAAGCTTTTTTCCATAAGAATACGGATCATCCATAATCTTTTCTTCTACACTGCTTCCATACAATTTCACAGCTTTTGCACACGCTGCATAAAAACTCCGCAGTCATGCAGCAATTCAAATACTTTTCGCTCCTCCGTTGTAGATGCAATGCTTTTTACACAGATTTGAAATTACATTGCTCGGCAATCGTGTTTCTGCAACTAGCCGATTAACAATGCCTGGCTGATGGACCATTCGAAACATATCCGTTCCATGATTTTTCACAATAACAACCGCATCCGAAAAATTGATACCTGGAAAAGTAATCAAATACTCCAAAATCGTCATTTCTTCTGCATCAGTTTCTTCTACACGCGTTACTATGAAGTCATAGGCAACACCATCCGGCATGGAATCCAAGGAAAAGTATCCATATACCTTAATTGGAGTTCTTTCCTTAAAAAGGAAATACCTGCTTGTGTTGCATCACAGTTTATGACATTCCATCGGATCTCTTTGTTATCTAAATTATTTTTAACATATGAATCTCGAATCATTTCTTTCATTGGCATTTCCTGCCTCGTTTCCAAGCGGAAGTAACACCGTCCGAACGTTCATCTCTCCACAGATAGGTTTGCATACATCCTATCAGAAGAGATTCCGGGCAGGGACACATTGTCTTTCATTCATTTTTGTCTTCTCCAGCCAAGGACTCCATCAATTTGTGAAATATCGCGGCATACTACGGATTGCCGAAACTCTACGCGATCATTAACAGACCGCGTATTGCTGGTTATATATCCTGCCGCAGCTACTGCATCTCCTATTTTCAGATTACGTGCTGCCTCTGCCTGACTCGCAAAGCAGCAAATCTCTACCTGATTTGATTTGTCCTGATTTGGTATTTTGATTGTTAAAATAGTCAGCTCATTGGTCGGACAATACACATGCCGAACAGTACCAATATAAAGGACAACATTGGTGTCTCGTGGATATCCGCCTGTTGCATCAATAGCTTCATTGGTCACATACGGGGCAAGCATCCGTTTCTGCTGTTCGATTTTGTCTCCGACAAATTCTTTAACATAATATGCATTTCCGAATCCATCTTCAGATTTCCTGTTTTCTCCATGCGCTCGGATTTTTACTTTCATTTTGGGAGTAATCCCTTCAAAACTGACGTATCATAAAAAACAAATTCTACATTTGCTTCTTTTGATTCGCCCTTACTTTTACAATCAAAACAGTATTCTTCTTATTTTCCCGAATACTAAGAATTGTCCCTGAGAGGACAATTAAATTTTTAGATTTTTCCATCTTTATAGTCCACCTTTCTGCGAAAGATACCAACGTGTCGTAAAACACGTTGGTTATCCTTCATTTTTGTTTTTGAAATATTTTATTTATAATAAAGTCGGCTATGAACTTCACTATACGGAAAATGTTTTTCTTATCAACCTTGTTATTTTTCTCCCATAAGCTTTTAATTCGCCTATTTCATCACAATTACTCTTTGTTTGTGCTGAATAGATATAAATAACTTTATTTTGTCCCAAGTGACAAACTTCTTCTTCATTCACTGAAACTACCACTCTTACTTCATATTGAGACATTTCCCATATTTCTATCCAAATCAATTAGGATTGGAATATGATTTTATTTCCTGTATAACTTCGTTATCAGATAACAATATCATGGTTTAGAATCCTTTCTTGATACTCCCGCAGCTAAAACAACGGGGTTATGTCGCATTGGATAGTTATAGTTCGATAATTTCGACTTCATCATACTGGGCTATTGTGGCGCAAGTATCATCATGATTTACGGCAGCAACAAATACATTTCGTATTGCTTCTCGTTCTGCAGAAGATCAATCAATGTCTTGAGATTATCATTATCCAGAGAGTCGAGATTATCTAATACAAGCAATCTCGTTCCTGTAATCTGGCTGATAAGGGACATTAAGGTAAAGGCAACAAATACAAATTCACCTGTAGATACCTTTTTCATTGGAACCATTTTGCCACCATTTTTCTCACAATACAGCTCTACGCCACCATCGTATATGAATTTGATCTTGGTATTCCGCGATAATTTCTGCATGCATGCTGTGCAGGCTTCTTCAAATGGATGTAAAATTCGCTGTAAAATGATGCCTTTTACGCCTACTTTCGCATCCAGTGTTTTTGCCGCAAGGGAAAGCATATCTACTTTATCCTGCTGCTCCCTGCATAACTTACTGTATTTACGGGTGGTTTCATATTCTTCTAATGTCCGCATACGCTGCTGAATTAACTTCTGCTGCTCTACCAATAGACGCAGCTCCTCTTCGTTTGGAACATTTGTCTGCTTTTCTGGAAGCTGCGGAATAACAAACTCTTCAAGTTGTTTCTTAAGAGCCTGTTTTTTCGTAATTTCCACCTGATTCTTCTGATACTTTTCAATGATTTGATCTCTTTTAGCGATCTGTTCATCACAACGTACCAAAAATCCTTATTTTGTTTAACCACATCTTTATTCTTTTGTACAAGTCCCTGCCCCTGCCTTACGTATGCTGATAAATCTGCATTACAATGTACTGACGGGCATATTGGACAACTGTGATTGTTCTGCTCAAAAGAACTAATATTATGTAAGATTTGTTCCTGAAATTTTATGTTGGCATTTGCAGCCGCGATATTTTGATTCGCTATTCTGCTGGCATTTAAAAATTTCTGGCGGTCACTAACTGCCTGCTCATATACTTCCCGCGGAATCTCAGTCACAGTGCTTAATGACTCAAGCTCATGTTGGATACTTTCTTTCTTTTTTAAGGCCTGCTCCCTTTGCTGGATAAGCATCTGATACTTCTGCAATGTTTTCTGTGTTTCTTTCCACTCGGCCTGTTTTTGCATGTTCTCAGAAAGAAGCTTCTCCAGTTCTTCTTTTGAATCCTTCAGGATTTCTCCTTCGTATTTGGACTTTTCTGTATACGTCACCAGAATCTTTTTCTCTGCTCTGTTTGCATCTGCCACTTTAGAAGCAACTTCATCGATAGTCTCCAACCCAAAAACGCCCGTTGGAAACATTTTCTTCAGGTACTCCTTGACAGCTTCCGGCAATGTATCCATGCGGCTGTCTGCAGCTTCGATAATTTTTTTATAATCAATCTGCACCTGCAGCATAGATAGCAAAAGAGCCGTAAGATCTTTTTGGAAAGTTCCGCAAAATAGTCGGTGCCAAACATCGTTTCATAGATGGAAAGTGGAACGCCGAGCTTTCCTACCAAAAACTCATTGGCAGATTCCTGACTCGTAGTCTTATCGTTCACCTTAACAACAGAACGATCTTTTTCCACGAATTCGTTCGATGCTTGTACCGTCATCGAATACAATCGTCACATGCGCTTTGATGCTCCAACTCGAATATCATCTGGCTCCATCTTTCCAATGAAAGCCCTCTTGATGGCAGTTAAAATGGTACTTTTCGATGCCCCATTTTTTACCTAACAGGCAGGTGATCTTTTGCGGTTCGATTATCTGTGTTTCAATTCCTCCAAAATCTTTTACAATAATTTCTTTGATTTTCATGTTTATATCCTCCTGACATATTGTTTTTCAGATTATTTTATGTGAAAACTCCTTTCTTTGGATTAATCTGATACATAAAGTATTGCGAACGCAAAAAAAATAAATTTCCATTTTTTCTTGTACGTGAGAATTCAATTTTATAGTCATTTACAATACTATAAGCGTAAACAAAAAAAACATTTTAGGAGGACTATTATGAGTATGAACACAAAGGATTACAAAACAAAAACTATGGTTGTGGGCGCGACTTCCCTTGCCGCGATAACTATTGGGCTGTCGGATTAGATATCGGCTATTCAGCCGTCAAAGGAATCTCTCCTGCACATTATTTCTGCTTTCCGGCATACGCAAAAAGATCCCAGAGAATCGTCCGCTGCTCAAGGAAGCTGCTGACACAGATATTCGTTACCGCGACAATGAAGGCGAATGGGTTGTCGGAAATTTGGCTTATGAGGAAATGGATGCTTCCAAGATGACAGAAAGTGAAGAAGAAGTTTTCGGTCGCAAACGTTACTATTCACCTATGTTTAAAGTCATCGTACGAACTGGACTGGGTATTGCCCTGATGGAAGGAAAAAGAAAAAATCGTCCGACGGCAAAAAGCTGTACGTCCAGACTGGATTACCGCCGAAATTCATGAGAGATTCGGAAGATCTTAAAGAGGTTTTCAAAGGCATCCACATGTTTGAGCTGAAAATCGGAACTGCACCATGGCAAACGTTCACGTTCTCACTTGACGAGCAGAACATTTCCATCATGCCGCAGCCGCTCGGAGCATTACTGTCTGCGTCAACTGACATCAACGGTTATCAGCTTCCTATCGCCAAGAAATTCTGGAGTTCCAATCTTCTTGTTTTTTGATCCGGGCTTTGGTACTACCGATATTTACAATGTTCTGCATGGAAATGTTTCGGAACGTGGAACAGAAACATTCAGCGAATATTCGATGCGTGAAGTTTTCTCTCGAACCTGTGATCAGATTGAGAACAAGTATCACGAAGAACGCAACATCTTCGAACTGCAGAATCTGCTGGAAAGCGGTGAGGTTCGCGTTAAAGACAAGAAAAAGATGGTTTTCAAGAATTGCAACTTCAGTGAAATTCTAGCCGTTTGCTCAAAAGATGTATGCAATGAAGTAATTGAAAAGATGAAATCTATTTATGATTACTTTTCATCTTATGACTACATCATTGCTACAGGCGGTACATACGACGCTTGGGCGACTGACTTCAACGCTGTGTTTGCCAATATGGAGGGATTTTCTGTGATTCCGGCCAATGTAAATGATCCAACCCTTACCAACGTATTCTCGAACGTACGCGGATATTATTTCTCCCTCGTCAATCGTCTGCGTTAGAAAGTGAGGAGTTAAATGAATATTAAAGTCCGATTTACTGCGCCAGAAGATCTTGATTTGATTGCATTAGTTCATTCTGGAGTTCGGATGGGGCTTGTTATTCGAGATGTATTGGGCATATGTACGCCAAGAGATTTTTATGTACCTATGCCCAATACAATAAAATGTATCAATACAGAGAATACTTCCGTTAATTTTATCCTCAATTCTGAGAAAGACGGAGATGTTATCGCTTTTCTGAGGAGCATTCGCAATGGTTATAAAACTGTAGTTATCAAAAACATTTTACGTTCCTATTTTACTGCTCCTATTATGGAACCTTTGAAAAACGATGCTTTTTCCCATTCGGGTCAATCTTTGTTGGCCGGATGATTTGGATCTGATCATCCTTGCACAGACGCAGGACATGCAGGAATTGACACTGAAAGCGCTGAGTGCATACGTGCATAAAGCCAAATTCTCTATTGATACACCAGCAATAGCCGCATCCATCAATGCAGACACTATGTCCTTTACTTTGGACTTAGCGCAAGAAGCAGATGCAACAATTTCAAGTTTTTATTTTCAATACACCCTTCAGCCAGAATAATGCCATTAAAAATATTTTACGGTTTTATTTTCAAAAGCCTTACATTGCTCCGTATTTGGCTCAATATACTTACAACGTTCAGTCATCAGAGCATAAAGAGCGAAACATTACCGTTGCCGAGAAATATTTTCGACCGGACGCACTTTCGAACGCATCCGCAGCTGCTCAGGTTCGTCCTGTCCGGCAGACTTCTGCTCCGAAGAAAACTTTAAATTTTTCTTCTGAAAGCAAAAGCGCAACTACGCCAACTCCAGTTCCACCTAAACCAGAACCAGTTGTTGCAACGGCAATTTTTTCTGCACCTGACGAAAAGGCTGAACCGGAAAACATTCATGCTCTTTCAAAAAGAGACGACTATCAATCCATTAAATAGTTCCTCACAAGCAACCTCCGAGACTCCTTCCGGAAGTTCTTCCGAAGATGACAGCGATGGATTTGATATTTTTCGGAGCAATTTCCGGATTAATTGTATAAGACGTCAAGCCAATTGTAAGCGAATTAAAGAAAGAATGTGGATTGAATAATATCCCTTCCTGTTTACCGCGGCTATTAAAAATTCCGAAAGCGAAACGGTGTATAAAAAACGAGATGCTTCTTGCACAAACTCATGTATCGTTGACAGATAAAAGAATTGCAAGAATGTTATTGCGAATGAACGGTTTCGACACAAAGCTTCCCGAATCCGTTACTGCAGCGATGAAGACACTGGCGGAATACTTAGAAGTAAATGCTGCACCCGTTTCTGCGCTGGATATGCAATTGCAGGATCTTCAATTGGAAGATTTGCGGAGAATTGCAAACGGGACGTACAAAGTGATCACCACTGTCCCATCTTTGACTGACATTGTTGACACTGAGGAAGAGAATTACTAGACATTAAAGAAAGCTAAGAGGTTTTATTATGAACAACGAGGAGAAAAAAACATATGAAGAAAATTTAGTCAATTTACAGGAAGATATCCAGAAAGATGCAGAAGAAGTAAAACAGGTCTGCATCTATCAGAAAGAAAAACGCATTGCTGAAAAATGCATTGCGTTTTAGAGGAGTCTTGATGAGCATTTTCAAAAAGCCGAGCTTATAGCCCGGCTTTTTCGCTTATAAAGTATACAATAAAATATCCGACCGTCAGAAACGGCACAAATGGGTAATCATGTTCTTTGTGCTTAACATGCATATACAAAAGATAGGGAATGCATATACATAAAGGCTAATATAATCGCATAAAGTCCATATAGTCCAAGATTGTATCCAATGACTCCAGCAATCAGGGCATCTGCGCCGCCTATATTAGACCAGATCATTGCGAAAGCAAAAATTGAAAAAGCACAAAATCATTCCAATAAAATCTATTTTCCAATAATTACTTGATAAAAAGCTCACAAGTATGTACAAGATAAAGCATCACAGATATGGTGAGCGGAACTTCCATTTTTTAATATCCCATATTGCAGCCATTATAAGTAATATATGTGTTCTGTAGATCATGCATTTTTCTCCAACAGATGGTATTTTTTTTCCGTCATTTTTGAAAGTTCATCATAGGTGATTCCTAAACGGACAAGAATATCTGTCTCCAAAGCATCCAGATCAATTTGGGTTAAATCCAACTGGGAAGAACACCACTCTTTTTTATAGGTAGAAAAATATACTTTTCCTAAATTTGTCTGTACATATACGCCGGCCTGTTCCTTTCGATAGCCCTTCCAAAAATATGTATACTCGATAAATAATTTTGTTTTTCCCTCTCCATGCATATCCTGTTCACAATACATTGTATAGAACAATAACAGTAAACGTGCGGTAGCTTCTACGTCATCAATCGACGAATGAAACGTAATTCCTTCATCAATACCAAAATATTTGGATATTGTTTCAAGTTTGTGATTCTGCACTTCTTTTTTTTCTACAAGATCGCGTGCTACCTCCAACACATCCATTTTTCCACTACACTGTAACGGAGTATGCGTTCTGTCGCATAACGCTGAGATCATGCGAATGTCAAAATCAACATTATATCCAACAAGGATACTGCCTTCCATGAATGCGCAAATCTCTGCCACTACATCTTCTTCCGATGGCTTATCAGCCAAAAATTCGTCTGTGATCCCGTTCACTCTCATAGCTGCTTCCGGCATGGGGAAAGGAGCCTTAATGTAGATATCCATTTCTGCTATTTGTTCCATTTTCTGGTCCCGAATTCTGTATTTCTTACCCGAAAACTGAACAATGCGGTCTTTATTGAATTGATTCCGGTCGTTTCAGTGTCAATAACCGCAATGATACGGTCATCCTGAAACAGACTAAGCATACGATTCTTAGTTTTTAGCGTCCTCATAAAATGTCTCTCCTATTCGATTGTTATGTATTGTCGTTGTTGCATACGGGTAGAAAACTCCATTGTGTGTAGTCATGAAGCAAAGCACCGAATCTTTCAGATCAATTTTGGCTGCTGCTTTCGCAGCCATGTGATTTGAATAAGAACAAATTTCATATCGAAGCCCGTCCAGCCTTGTCCAGAATTCCAACACACAGGAGCAGACATTTTTTTCTATAATATTTGTTCATTATCGGTGCATAAATCAAGGATTGCCCGGGACCTGATAAGAATTTTTCCGCTTCGGGGGAAGCGTTCTGCTATCCCCGAAATGGATCTCCTGTATCCGCCCGGAATTGAACACACAAAAAATCTCCAGCATTCTTTTTCGCTGCTTGTTTTGCTACGTGCCGCCAACACAAAAATGTAGTAGCTTTGTTTCGATTCTTCATTTTGAAAAAGCTGAATTTCTTTTCGCTTTGATAATTACAAGCTCATTTTCTTCATTTCCTAATCCTTTTTAATCTTTTGTATAACGCCAAGGAAAACATTCTTCTTATCTTCTGTTGTAACTATCATTCTTCCGTAAGTGCCTCCAGCTCCTTCATACTAAGCGTACAGATTTCTCCCATCGCCTTTTTGAAATAATTTCTGGTTTCGTACCCCATTTTTCCGGGATACATCGCTGGAAATTGTAACAGCCATTGGAAAGCGGCTAAAACGGTAGGAAAATACGGACAATTTTGCGTTATATACTGTTTTCTTCTGACACCTACTTTTTCCGTATGTATCATTTTCATGATCTTTGAGATGATTTTTTCCTGTTCATCCATGCCTACAGAAATGGTCGATGCCTTTTTAAAGGTGGCTGTGATTTTAGCTTCTAATTCTGGCAACTGCTTTTCAATAGCATTTACCAACTCCTTACCGATTTCTTCTGGAGTTTTTTGCTCCGATGAGGAGAAGAAAAAGCTTTTGCCGATAAGAACCGAATTATCGCCATAGACCAAGATAGGCTGCACTGTTTGAGAAGATGTTCCGACATCAGACAGCGAATATTTTACCCCCAGTTTGACTTGCGCCTTGCCCATATCAACTGTTTTATCCTGAAAGATCAATTCAATCGTCGTATAATAATTGCTTAACTCCCAGCCCAACGTTGTAACATCATGATTTTCCTGAAAATTCTGAAGCTCTCTCAAAATAAAGTGCTGTGGAATATACGCATATTTGGTAGAAGCTGCATGAAATCCTTTCACCCAGGAACTGTCCTTTTCTTCCTTCCGCCCAATGATAATAAACTCTTTTGCCTGAACGCAGCGGGACGCTAAATAACAGTACGCAAAAATGTTTCGTTCCTTTCGCCAATGTCCCTGTTTCCAAGCGCTGACATAAGGCCGTAAGAAATTTTTTGATGGAGTCACGATGATTTTCTTTTTGATCATGTACGGTCAAGAAGAAACCGATCTGCTCAATTTCTTTTTATCTGGTTCTGCAAGGATAAGAATACTTCTGATGTTGGTTTGTATCTTCCGATATTGCATTTTTCGGCTGAAAAAATAGACTCATCACTCAGCAGAATAGAGTCTTTCATTTCCATAGGGTCCAATACCACAAATCTTGAGATGCATGCTCATTGTCTGATTTTGCAATCACACAATGAATCCTCATGCTTTCTGGATTTCGTACCGGAATAATCACTGTTCGGTTGTCCATGTCGTGCAACGCTTCTTGAAATTTCTCATAGTCATTTCCTGTCACAAGATAATTGTCGCTTACCTTACTTTTTAACACCTAACTTTTTCCCATTTGACATAATGTTTTTCTCCTTTCGTTTTCATGCTCCTGTCATCTGTTTCTTTTGCGGTTCAGTAATAGTATTCCGAAAACCTCCAAAAATAAGTCCGAAAAGACACCAGAGCTTTTCCCTGGTGTCTCATTGTTAAAACAGGACTCGGAAGATGAATGTAATTCCTTCATGGAATCCAAATAAAAACGCAGAAAGGACAATGCAAAAGAGAAGAACATACAATGTATCAAAAAAAAAAGCTCTTTTCCTTTTGAAAATACATCTTCTGCAGGATTGCTGCGAGTTTCTTTCCTTTTTAAATTCTGGTTTTTTCATCAGAAAATTCCTCCTTTTTCCAACATAGAACTGTATTTTCCATTCTGAGACTTGGCAATGCACTGGGTTCGAAATTCCAGACTCACACCCACAGTTATGACGATAGATGTTCCGAGAAAAAGCGATTCCACTTAAATGCCAAATACCGGATAATACTGCCGGAACCATTGCGATAACGCACAATCCAACTGCTCCAATCAAAACTACTTCGTTCGATTTTTTATGCAGGTATGCTGCTGTTTCCTTGCCCGGACGGATAGAATAGACGTTTGCTCCTTTCTTTTTGAGGTCCATAGCAACCTCCGTTGGGTTAAAAATGATTTCTGCATAATAGAAAGAGAAGCCAATAATCATCGCAATGTAGAATATAGCTCCGATGCTATAGTAAAAATTCTCTTTCTGAAACCAATATGATGTATTCAAAAACTTTAAAGCGGTTAAATTTTCCTTTCCAATGAATGCAGCAATCATAGAAGGAAATGTTAAAATAGACGATGCAAAAATAATTGGGACTACGGTTCCAGGGCAGGCTTTAAGTGGTAAGGTACTTTTCATAGATGCCCCTTTGATTTTCTGCGAATGCGTAATCGGAATGCGTCTTTCTGCAGCCTGCAGGTATACGGTATACGCAAATAATGCAATAACAAAGAGGACAATCAGGATACTCAAATCACTTTATATGCTATCTGCTTTTCAGAAATCATTGTCTGATATACAGATAATGCATCGCTCGGATAAGATGCCAGAATATTGAATAATAAGATCAACGACGATCCGTTAAAATCATATTTCTTACGAATCAGCTCGCCTGCTAAACTTGCAACAACTGATCCAGCCGTCCAGATAAGCATAACAAGTAAAATCCAATACCATTTTGCCGAGACAAGCAATCCTTTTTTGCCGAATGAAATAGCAATCATACTGCTCTCCATCAATGCCACGAATCCACCCAGCACAAGAGTAATGATATGAATCCGCTTCCGTTCATCCTCCATGCCCTTTTCCATTTCGTGAATGTGAGGATAGATGACTCCAGCCAGCTGAACCATAATAGATGCTGTAATATATGGAGTTATTGACAATGCCATGATAGACATCCCGGACAGACCATTTCCTGTCATGGCATCAATGAAAGTTAATGCAGAATTATCATGAATGAGTGTTTTAAAGTAATCTGGATCTGTTCCCGGCGTAGGAATTGTTGCCAATAAGCGAATCCCCATTAAAATCAGGAAAGAATACAGACATTCTTTTCTAACCTGTTTAGATTTAAAAATTGATTTCCATGTTTTCATTTTTTCCTCCTTATGATTGAGCTGGAACATCCGCGGAAGGTACCGAAAAGATAAAGTCAGCCCCTCTAATTCCGGCAAAATGTTCATCAATTCTTTTTTTCTTTTGCTGCGATTTCCTTTTGGCTTTTCTTCTTGTAACAGAATCTTCATCATCTGATCTATATTTTTTTATGAGACATTCAGGTGGAATTTGTTTTCCAAAGGAAACTTGATTCAAAATTCGATTACACACTTGATGCCTTGCTTCTGTTCTGCAACGTTCTTTTTTGGTTGGATAGACAATCTGATCTTTTTGCAATTTGCGGGATTCCATTTCCAAAAGTTAATCGTCATCGGCGTGGCTGTTTTTTCCATCAGCGATTTCCACAATTTTGTCTTAGAATTATTCGGATCTTCATATTCCGATTCACTAACGGAATACTCTTCCAACCGATGAAAAGCCTTCAAAAAATTCATTTTGCATACAAGAAATCGCAAAGTAGGTGTAATCTGCCTCCGTAAACACCTGTCCATAAACCTGCAGATTATATGGAGTCTTTAACCCCTGCAATTGTGCCACACGAATCTCCTCTTCAGTGCGGCTGCAGGCACACTCGTAAATGGAAACCGTTGGATCGCGCGTATACACATTCAAAGCAATTTTGTCCACCAAAAAAGCAATTTCATTGCCTAACAGTCTCGCGTATGTACGCGCTCTAATTTTGTTGACAGACATGCTTATCTTTTTGATTTCCTGTGTTATGCCTGTCAAATCCGTACCTTGTAAGCGATACCCTCTTAATACCATACCTATTCCTCCTTTATAAATTTTCAGGTGCATAGATAGTATTGAAAATAAAATAAAAATTTTGTTTTCACGTACGAGAAAAACGGGATTTTCCATTTTTTTCCATTTTTTTCGTACGTGAATACCGAAAATTTGAAAATGGTAGCTGGATATAATATAATGAACTCACGGAGACGGAAAATAGTAGCAAAATGCTTTTTTACATAATGTCGGAAGGAGGCCACAATGACAAAGTATGATTTATATAAAAAAGCATTACTCTTTTTCCTCTTGTATCAGGTTCCTGAAAATACAAGTGCATCTGATGTAGAAATTTACAAAGTTTGGCGCAACATGAGCGGAAATCTTTCTCGTCGATGATACTTTTGTTGCATCACTTTTTAGAATATGTGCATGCTAAGAAACATGAAGATCGGAATGTCATGAAGGCATTAGCACAAATTGATGGATTTATCTAATTAAGGAGGATACTATGGTAGATGTTGAAAAAGAAATGATGAAAGAAATTATGGCAGATTATCATTCAGGCGACCCGCGGAAAGTGGCGTCAGCAAAAGAGCAGATTTTAAGCAAAGCGCAGCGCCTGATCACATTTATGATCAAAAAATACTACCCTACATATATACCCAGATACTACGATGAATTGTATCAGGGAATGTATGGTCGCTCTGTACGATGCTATCCCCAAATTTAATCCTGAACGTGCGACATTATCAACTTATCTGACAAAACCACTCCACCGGGCAATGTCCGCATACATCCACAGCCTTACTAATCGCTCCAATTCATACTATGGCAAACAGATGGATGATGTAAGACATGCTATTCACGTTCTGGAAACAGAGGAAAAACGCACTACTGAATCAAATATTGCGTTATATACGAATTATTCGCTCCGTCAGGTTCATGATATTTTATTCAGGCTGACTTATATTGACGAAGTATCCTATGACGGTACCGATGACGAAGATTCTCAGTCCAAACAGGATCATCTGGAAGCAAAAAATGACATCTTATGTCAAAAACCCAGAGACAGAATATATCGAGGGTCAGGCTACGCTGCTCTTAAACACGGCCCTTACAAAGCTTAATCCTACAGATCTTAAAATTTTAATGACAAAATTTGACAGTTCTGAAACCGGAGAGGCTTCCTATGCTTCAACAGCCAAAAAGCTGGGGCTTCCAGTCTCCAAAGTCAAACGGTCTATTACCAGATCTCTCCGAATTTTGCGTAATGATGATGGATTAAAAGATTGGTTCGAATACCAGAACAATGACTACAACAGCGTTGACGGTGATTTGGTTGGACTCGGATTATCAGATGAGCAGTTAAATGATTATGAAGAAATGGATAACGATATTATGGTGTCCATCGGAATTTCTCCTGAAGAGCCGACATCCAAAGCACGAACTCCTAAGAAACGCATTTCCTTTAGCGTAACTATCGACGGTGATTTTTCGGATAGTATTATCCTTAAAGTGCAGGGAAATGGTCAGATCAAGAAAGAATATGTATAAAAGAAAGCTTCCGGAACTTTTTATGTTTCCGGAAGCTTTTTCATCATCTCTTTTTCTTTTTTACTTTTGCTTTTTCAATCATCATAGCATGTGCAAATTCTGTCGCATCTTCATGGATCACTACAACAGGAACTGTATAATCCACGCAAAAAATTGCCAGTAAATCATCTGCGCGAATCTTTGTTTTTCCCTGCATTATGTATGTATGAGATGTGCATTGTTCTGCAGCTCTTGAAAATCGAATAATATCATCTACACTTTTAAATTGCATTACAGTTTCTGTGTCATATCCCAGCCCTTTCTCTGGAATAAACGATTCCGTTTACTCCAAGTACACTTCGGCAATATAGTCCTGATTATTCTTTTCTACAATGGCGATACCGACCTGCGTGTGTTCTCAAACCTCTGCTTCCTTCATTTGACTGTTTGAATTTTCTCAAACCTCTGCTTCCTTCATTTGACTGAAATTTAGCATCGATCATCGGCTGATTTTACCGCCATATTTAGCGGCCTTCAAACCAGCCAATTTATAGGTAAGACTGTTCATTTGTAATTGCCCTAATCCGGCACTTGCACGATCTGCATTCAATTTTGCCAGCAGTTCAGCCGCTTTTGTTGTATCATAGCTTACTTTTTCCCGATACTCTTGCCACTTCAGCATCTATTGTGTCTGCTGCTGATGCCGCGGAAGGATCTTCTGAAACATTAAGTTTTTCTCGGCTTACCTCATATGGGCCGTCTTTTTGGGTACTTATAAGGGTTCCATTTGTATCATATACGCTTGTAACGGTTGTCTTATAGGTGATGCAATATCCATCTTCTGTTTTTCGTGCTTACATTGGTTTCTGTTTTCGTATAAGTACCATCACCGTTATCAATCTGACTGGATTCTGCTCCACTGCCGCCTACGATAACACCGTTATTTCCTGAATTTTTTGGGTTCCGTCACTGGAATCTGCCGATAGGTCACCCTGATTTGCGTTATCTTTTTTTTTGCTTCGGACCATTCCTGTAAGTCTGAGGTGGAACTTTGTGGGAGGATCTGTTACCTTCCATACATAGTTCTCCCCCATCCTTTACTCTCTCCCGATACCCAGTAAGGACTCCATTATCATTATATAGTCCATACACATTTCCTGATTTATGCACATAATGCGTTGTATCAATTGTCGTGGCATCGGCTCCATCATCCAACGGAACCCCGTTTTCGTTTACAGGCACGTATGCGTATGATCCATCTTCATTACGGACATATTGCTGGTAAGAAGAAGTTCCATCTTTGTCTGTTACTTTGTATATATGATCCAGTCCATCCACCTTTTCATAATGTTCTGCATTAGGATCTTCAATATCCGTCCATAACCAAGAACCGTCTTCCTGCTGTGTTCGATGGCGGTATCCAACAATATTTCCCGAATCGTCCAATACCATGTAGACTTCATCCTCACCAGCTACTGGAAGATAATTAACTGGGATTTCCGGATCTAGTGTCCATTCTTCTTCAGCTGTTGGAGCAGTATACCGCGTTTCATACCATGCCACCTGCTGCTCGCCTTGCACATTATTGGGACGATTAATGGGCATTCGGAGTTTAATCCCCCACGCTGAGAAAAATACAATAAGCAGTGCTATAAAAGTAAAGAATAATTTTTTTTTAAAAAGGCCTCCTACAGATTAGTATTGTAAAATAGGGCGCATGATTAAATTTCATACGCCCTGCAATTCGTTTTTACTCAATGATTTCAAGACATTTTGCTCCGCCTCTGTACGGAGTTACCCTCATTTTTATTTGTGTTTTTCCCTGAATTGCATGCCTGAGATACAATTTCGGCTGTATTTTGGTCAAAAAAAGCATACCCACTGCTTCGTATCCATCCAGGATCTTTGCAACATAACCTTCTGTAGTGGCTACTGGAAAGGTCAATACGGTTACTGTTTTTTTTTATATACACGCACATTATTCTGCTGCAAATTCGCACTATTTGAATTAGGAGCTTGTCCATATCCTTGTGGCTGCATGGATGGCGGTGTATTTTGAGCAGGCATTTCTCGCTGCCCTACTGATCCATAAGACTGCTGTGAAGGATTTCCTTGTCCGTTTTGATTATAATAATCAGGACTATAATAATCGGTTGGATTCGTGTAACTATCATTGTAATTATAGCCATTCTTCCTCTGACTATATTCATTTTCCATCTGTGCCAGTCCAAGAGGAATCAGATGCTGACCCGCAAGCATTTGAAAAACACGGATATAATCAGTCACTTTCCGTAAAAGATTCTTCAGATCTCTTTCGCTTAACCGGATAAACACAGCAACTCCTTCCTGAAAAGTCCCTTTTCTTTCGTAGAATGATCCTGCAATCTGTCCAGGAGCCGCCTGAGCAAATCCATTTTTTATGCACAGATAATATGGGTTTCGACTCAGTTCTCCATTTTGAGCGTTTTCTGTGTACTGCAGCGCAAAATGGAAGGACTTGTACATTCCGTTGAACTGACCACCTGTTTCTGGGTGTTTGCCATAGATTTTCTGAGCGAAAAAGGATTTTTTGCTTGCATACAATCTTTAATTTCATAAATATCAGAAATTTCAAGGTTAAAATATGCGAATTTAGACTTATCGCCCTTTCCGCCGCTAAAATCCTGCAGGGCAATCCGAATATTCCCTTCGATCAGTTCTGCAAAACGTTCCAGTGGGGCTTCCCTGATATTGCACCAAAAACTCAATGTTTTTGTGCTTGTCCGCAATACTGCTGCCTGTGTTGTCGTTTCTTTATAATTTTTTGCCATTTTATTGTTACTCCTCATCTACATAAAATTCAGCATCGCGGAGAGTTCTTTTTTTTGAAACTTGTCTCCGTCTCAGCATTTTTACTTGCGCAAAAATCCAACATACGTAATCTCCGATGCTCTTTTCCATGAGAATATATTGTATACACTTCAAATGTCATATCAATCTTCTTGGGAGCATCCATCAGCAAATATTCTGCTGCCATCTGATAACCAGAACTTGGATACGGCATGGTAAAGAGTTTTATACTCTTACCGTCGCTTCCATTCTGCTCATAAAATTTTCCACGCACCGGGCTTAATTCAAGATTCCGGATAAAAAATACAGGTTCCGATTTCCTTCGCCAAATGGTGCAAAGAACTCCATTTTTTCATACAGTTCCGGAATTTCTTCTTTTGTAACTTCCAAATCGTACAAAATACGCTTTTTCTCGATACAGCACTGGAATATCAAGTTTTCTCACCTTGTTTCGGAACAACATAAGATTTTTTCTGGTATTGTCATTCCTGCAGCGCCGGCATGTCCGCCGTAGGCAAAAAAAATACTCCTTACACGGATCTAAAACCTGGTTCTTCAGATGGATATTTCCATATGTTCTTCCAGATCCTTTCAATTTCTCGCCATCCTGTGCATGCGCAAACACAATTACTGGACGCATATATTTTTCCGCCAGTTTTCCGGCAACAATACCCATAACACCTTCCGACACTTGTGTATCATAGATGATATATACCGCATCGTCAGCCAAGCATTGCTGAGATATTAATGCATCAGACCTTTCCAATGCTTCTTCTGTAATACGCCTACGATCTACATTTCTTTCAATAACAGTATCCGCAAGCGCATGCAACTTCAAAAAGCTGTTCGTCGTAATCCAGTGCAAAAACATCCAATTCTTGCGACAGCAAATGGAAAATATCCATCGCCCCATCATCCAGCAATCGACCGGATGCGTTGCATACCGGACCTATTTTATAGCCATAGTCTTCGGCTGTAATCTTCTCCAGTCGCATTTTTCGGACTAGCGCAAGAACTCCAGACGTAGCAATTCCGCGATTGATTAGCTTCAGGCTCTGCCGAACCAGATAACGGTTTGCTCCGATCAGCGGAACGACATCTGCCACTGTAGCAATTCCAGCTAATACCAGCAACTTATCCAATAAATCCTTATTTGTTATAAGCATTTCCGCAAAGCGGTATGCGAGGCCTGCTCCGCAATAATGTTTAAAAGTAGACATTCCTTCACAGTGTGGGTCCACGATAATATCCGCGCACGGAAGTTCCTCTCCGCTTAAATGGTGATCCAGAATAATAACATCGATACCTTTATCTTTTGCTTTCTTTATGGCATCAATTGCTGCGATTCCATTATCGACCGTGATAATTAACCCACTTTCTGATTCGTCGATGATTTTTTAGATAAACCATAACCTTCTGAATACCTTCTTGGCAGCCTTACAGACACCTCTGCGTATTCAGCAAGGGAATTTGCCTTGAGATATGAAATGATTGCATCATACAGAATTGCTGATGCGTTCATTCCGTCTGCGTCATAATCACCCACGATTTTGATCTGCAGTATTTCTTTTTTCTTCTGCAGCATCATTTACTTTTTTCTTGAAGAACTCAACCGCCCGATCCATATTATGAATATAAAGGTTGGGCTGCGGCGTTAGAAATGCTTTCAGTGGCATTCCGTGTTTCGCTCAATAACTTCTTCCATTGTCATACAAGAATCCCTTTTGGTATACTCTCTCATACTTACTTCCCTTTCTGGACATAATGTTTTTCAGATCTATTTATAGCTACTCCTTTCTTTTCATATTGATCTGATGTTTATAGAATTGTTAAATGATCGCAAAAACAAAAAGACCGGGATTATTCCCGATCCTTTTGCTTTTTTGATTTCAGTATTTAAGATGTACGTCAAGATCTACCTTGTCACTTGTGTCTGACTCTGAGGATTTCAATTCTTTTGATAAACGGAGAGATCTCCCCTGAATTTCCCTGATAAGACAATAACTGTAATTCTTTTTTTTTGCTCTTGTGCAACCCACATAGAACAAGCGGCGTTCCTCTTCCAGATCCTCTACAGTCCCCTGTTTTGCAAATGGAATCGTGTTCTTTACACAATTGAGGATATATACACGATCCCATTCCAGACCTTTTGAACGGTGCAGTGTTGACAAAGCGATTCCATCATGCTTTCGCAGTTGTTCCTGTAAAATGATTTTATGTTTTCGAACGTACGCATCCCATTCTTTCCAATCATTATGTTTTTCTGCATCCGCCTTGTAACTGTTCCAAAAAAATACAATTCTCCCGGAGACATATTTCGGTATTCTGCATAATCATGGAGAAATATCTTGTACCTGCCAAAACTTTCTAAGATCTGTAAGGTATCCACCGGACTTTTTATCTTCAAGCTTTTTAAAAGATAAAACATATCTTCCACGCTATCCATCGCCTTTGATCTTTTCCATTTTCCGTCTGGAAGGGTGGCTGCCACATGCATCAGTTGTTTCAGTGACCCATCCGTTTTGAAGAAACGCGAATCAAATAGAAATCTTTGAGGATGATTTAGAATTCTATTCAAATCCATTTTGTTTCCTATACCGTTTCCCAATTTGTGATAACTCAAAATATCACGATAAATCCAATGGTCATACTTATCCTGTATAGGCTCTGTACACCAAAATGGGATTTTTCTGTGATCAAAGGTCACTTACCTGCACTGCTTCTTTATTGGTTCGGTATAATATGCTGGTATTACGATACTCGTCCATTGACATTTTCTTTTCGAGAATCATTTTTACCAGGCCCCGTTGTTCAGCATCTATATCATTATAGGTCTGATGATGCACAATCCCCCTCTTCCTCATGACTCGCCAGAAATTCCTTATCGAATCTTTCCTTATTGTGATGGATCAAATTTGATGCACACTCAATAATCTTACGATCCGAACGATAATTCATGGACAGATGCAAGGATACTGCATTAGGATAATGTTCCGCAAATTTAAGCATGATTTCTGGCTTTGCACCACGAAATCCATAAATTGACTGATCATCATCGCCAACAACAGCAATATTGCCATTTTCACCAGCCAAAAGATACAGAATGTCTCGCTGAAGATAATTTGTGTCCTGAAACTCATCAATCTGAATATATTGATATCTTTCCTGCAGCCACTCAAACACGTTTTATCGTTTTTCATCAATTCATATGCTTTCAGCAACATGTCATCATAGTCAATTTTACCTAAAAGCATCTTTCCAGTTTTCATACGCCTTAAAACAGTTCATCGAACAGTTCTTTTTCACCGCAATTTGGTTCAAACTGGGCTAATGGACACATACTGTTTTTTTGCAAACAGCTATGTCTAAAAGCAGCGCTTTAATATATTCCACTTTATCCACGATTTCTTTGTGGCGGACCAGCTGCTGAAAGAAAAAATTCGTAGATGTCGCCTGTTGCCAAAACACATTCCGCATCAAAATGTGCGAATTTCTTTAACGTAGCCAGGCAAAAAGAATGGATCGTGCAAAAAGTGACCATTCCATCCTCTGCATACTTCTTCCAGAATCTTTGCTTCATTTCTCCAGCAGCAGCGGTTGTGAATGTTACCATTAAAATGTTCTCCGCAGGGGACTCCTGCTGAATCATTTTCATGGATTCTTCCCAACAGAGTTGTTGTTTTTCCACTGCCGGGGCAAGCCACTAAAATCAGCTGCCCTTAATTGTCTCAATTGCTTTTTTGCTGTTCTTCGTTAAACATTTGCTTTTTCCTCCGCATTTGCAGCTGGTTTATACACTTTTACGCCAAGGCCAAAAAATACGATCTGACATTTCGCCTGGATTAAGTGTCTTTTCGGCCTGCTCATACTGATACATAGACGCATCAATTACGTCAATTTCGTGTAACAGCATTGCTTCCTTGACTGCAGGCATGGTAATTGCACCATACTCTAACTGTCCGTGATGTGCAGCAATACAGTGCTTTAACAGACGGATTTTTTTCTGCCGGATATGTAGGGTTTTCAAAGCTCTTGCGGTCGATCATTTCGATAGCAAGCAATGTATGCCCAAACAGATTTCCATCAACCGTATATTCAGCCACACCCGTTGCATCTGTATCTAACTCCTGCAGTTTGCCAATATCATGCAGGATAACTGCTGAATACAGCAACTCTTTATCAAAACGGTAAACTCTTGATAAAATGACTGCCGTCTTGAGCATTCTGAGCATATGATACAGCAGGCCTCCATAGCAGTTATGATGGATCGTTTTTGCAGCTGCCCAGTACAGCAGCTTATCCGCATTTTCATCCAAAATTCCATAACCAGCGGATATAACTCAGTTTCAGAGATTTCTTTTTTGAAAGGATACTCTTGATTTCGTCCATCATGTCCTGCGATGGAATAGGTGCTGTCAGAAGATAATCTTCCAGTTTTGCATCATCCGGAGCAGCCTGATACTCTTTGACTTCGTATGTTTCCACTCCATTATACAGCTTTTGTACAACTGAACGGAAATTACACTCTTTTCCTGCACTTTGTAGATGTCTTTTTTCTCAGTGTTCCACAGATTTGCTATGATGGCGATGGCTCCATCTAACAGATGAAACGTGCAAAATGGCTTTTTTAGATTTTGTTTCCCTCTCTTCGATGGCTCCCAGGAATGCGACGGTCCATGTAGCTGTGTCAAAGGGGCAATTTCTTTGAACTTTGGATACATAATTTTTTCCTCTCTTTCTTGTTAAGACAAATTGTTTTCCAGACCATATGATATTTAAGCTCCTCTCATGCTTATTGATCTGATTATATATAGTATGTAGAAATCACCCATAAATAAAAGACACCCGGATACCTCCTCTCTTGAGAAGTATCCGGGTATCTATTGTTTAAATCATCAAAAAAAAGCCTTTTTCTTCTTGATTTCATCTAACTCTTCTGGAGTCATTCTGTGCTTTTCATGATTTGTACGTCTGAAACTTTGTTTTTCTATTAGAGATTCAATCATTCTATTAAATCTCTTTCTTTTTCTTCTGCCTTTTCCATTTCACGACCTTTTACAATACCTTCTTTTTCTCCTTTCACGGCCTTCTTCTATAAGTTCTTCCATTACACTACTCATGTCCACGACCCCTTTCTTCGTTTCTTTAAAATATCGTACACGTTCAGCTAAGATACTGTACTTCATGTTATCCGCATTGACGCAGAAAAAGTCATGCATTAGCTTTCCCAACGCTGTTTCATCTTGGTTTGAGCATTGACATAAATAATATGTGCCTCATCATTAAAGTTTTTGCCTGTTTCCTTCACGATTCTGTCAATATGATAAATAGGATGCCCTGCCTGCATAACATCATTTTCTGTGATAAAAATGACGTACGTTTCCTTGAGGTTTTTCATATTGATTACCAGCCTCCGTTATGTTCGCATCTAAGAGGCTGCTATTATAGCGCTCTTTTGGCCTGCGCTCCATGATCATTTTCTGGACCTCGATATTGTATATCTTTCCAGAATCATCTACCGCCAGAATATCCAGCCGGACAGCTCTTCCTTGAAGATTGCTAATCCCATGCTGTAAATTAACACTTTCCACATGCAAATCCGTCCTGTCCAAGATGATTTGAAGCAGTAGTTCGACACAGCTTTTGTCTTCAAACACTTTATTCATAAACACATCATCGATCAAGCGAAATTGACGGATACGTTGCAAATCAGCTTCTTGCTTTTTCGTAAGATCAAAGGGATCAACTTGTTCTCCCATAGATTCCTTTTCTTTTGAATAGTCTAACATAATTTTTCTCCTTTACAATCATCACTCCATTTTTGATTGATTTATTTCCATCAAAAAGCAAATGGATCATGTAAAAAGAAGCAGATTTTTTTAATCCTAAGTACATAGATTTTCCTCCTTTTAGACAAATTGTTTTCAGATCTGATTTTGTTCTCCTTTCTTGATATTTGATCTGATATGAATAGAATGGAAAATCTTATTAAAAACAAATGTTCTTAGGATTCGGCATCATTTTCTTCCTGTGAAATATATTTTTGAGCCTGTTGCTCCATAAATTGCTGAATTTCTTCCTCACTCATATGATACGATTCCGCGTATTCTTCTATCGTCTGTTGTTGCTCGGCAGCGAGATCTTCCAAAATCATGTTAAGTTCCTGCTTTTTGCTTCAAA
>VOFC01004549.1_pt1 | contig 27144 bp, 45 predicted proteins | sample 5384161 | NCBI WGS metagenome assembly VOFC01 (sample SAMN12384722, study PRJNA508395) | human gut metagenome | isolation source: healthy gut B | host: Homo sapiens | reverse complement strand
GAACGTCATTCCAATACAGGCGGTAAAGCGGCAAAGATGCAAATCCATTCGCCACAGCCTGAAACGCCCGCGCTGCCTGCTCTGTATCCTTTTCTGCAACGGCGTTCCGATATTGATCCAATAATTCCTTGAAGCGGCGTAGCGTCAAGATTCAAAATTTCCGTCAGCACAGCGCCGTAGGGCTGCATCGCCGGATGGGATTCTACCCAATAGCCGGAAGCGCCGAACTCCACCTTCGTATTGGTGCGCGGCCGATGAAAATCCAATAAATCTTTCCCAAAACGCCCATGTGCGTGCGCCTCCTTTGTAGAGAATGTATTTGCGCCTGTGTAGTGTATGCGCTTAAATGATACATTACCTATTGTGGAATGTCAATGGTTGTGCTATCATTCGATTGTAGATTTGTAGAGAATGTATCTATAACAAATAAAATCGAAAGGAAGTGAAATAATGACCAAACTGGAAACCATCAACGCAGAAGATTTGCAAAACAGGACATATGAACCGACGCACTTTCTTGGTCGACGAACTCATCCCGGAGGGCCTGCACATCCTCGCGGGTGCACCGAAAATCGGAAAATCGTGGCTGGCACTGTGGCTGTGCTTATGCGTCGCGCAGGGCAGCCTCTCTGGAATTTCGCAACAACCCAAGGCGAGTTTTTTGTATCTCAGCCTTGAAGATTCGTTCCAGCGCATCCAGACACGGCTCTTTGACCTGACGGAAGACGCGCCGCCGACGCTGCATTTTGCAATTATGGCGGACACACTCAAGCACGGGTTGGAACAGCAGATCGAGCAGTTCTTGATGGAACATTCTGACACGAAACTCGTTGTGTTTGACACTTTGCAGCGCGTTCGCCGATGAACATGATCTCTGGCTCGACGGGATTAAGCGGCGCGGCAGATTCGACTTTCGTCCTCCAGAAAAGTTCTCGCCTAGCCAACATTGCCTCCCTGCATTGTACCGGTCGGGACATTGCGGATCGCACGTTAAAACTCGAATTTGGTGAGGAAGATCACGTCTGGAAACTGCTTGAGGACAGCAAAACTTGCAGCGGTGCTTCTAAGATTTCAACGCTTCAGCTCGTACATCTTTTCTCTGAATTGCTCCGTGCCGATCCTACATACCTCGGCTCACCATCGGCACTGTCTGCAAAGATCGACCCTGACGGCAGCCTCGGTATCACGCCGAAAAAGGTCACGGGCTGGTACGGGAAAGCGTTGCGGCTCTAAGAGAAAACGGGGTTTTAGCAGAGACGTACCGCAGCAACGGCAAACGGTGGATTTCCCTCAAGCGTGCCGAAAGTGCCGATTTTCTGCCCGTGAAAAAGAATCGGCACGATCGACCCTGCGGGTGTGCCGAGCGCCCGCAGCGCGCCGTGAGGCGCGTGTCGCCGCTGTGTGCGGCTTTCCGGGCAGGCTGCGAGTGTGTGCGGCAGCGGCGCAAAAGCCAACATTGCGCCGACGTGCGAAAATAACAAAATCGCAATCCAGCAACGCGATTGCGATTTTGAAGGAGGCGCAGTGGAATGGACGAGACCTGCCGCGACGGACGATGTTCCACAACGCATGATGCATCGACCATGCCGCCGCACATCGACAGCAAGCGCCGCAAGAAGCTCCGGCAAAGAAAAAATACCGCCCTCGGTCATGCCGAGGACGATCATGTGGAATGGACAATGGAACAGCACTTATAAAAAACAGCCTCCAGTGTGAGGCAGAAAGGAAGCCTTATGAAAAAGGATTGGGAGATTTACCGAGACACCGGTATTCTCGGCGGATATATGCCGGAGCAGGCAAAGCTTCGGCAAACAGAGGGCGGTGAAGTCGCAACCGTTTTCCGGGATACGGTGACACACGAAGAGGGAGACTGCATCACAAAACAGCGCGAGATGTTGATCGGCAGCAAACGGTTCTGCATCACGTCTGTATTTCCGGCAGAGTCCTGCGCAACGCCGACGGAAAAACTGATTGCCTGCATCGACGCGGAACTGGAAAAGGAAGCGCACAGCGCATAATATTCTCATAGACTTGTGGCAGCCGGTGCGGTATACTTGCCGTACCGTACCGGCTTGCCCCACGGAAAAGGAGGTTACAATGGCAAGTCAAAAGCAACAATACACCATTCTCTATGGGCGGCTCAGTCAGGAGGACGAGCGGGCCGGAGAGTCCAACAGCATTCAGCACCAGCGGGATCTGTTAGAAAAAATACGCACGGGATAAAGGCTTTGAAAACACACTTTTTCTTGCGGACGACGGATATTCCGGAACAAATTTTGAGCGGCCGAGCTGGAAAAAGATCGTAGAAATGATTGAAGCCGGTGAGGTTTCCACCCTGATTGTAAAGGATGCCTCCCGGCTGGGTCGTGAGTACTTGCAGGTCGGTTACTACATGGAGAATATTTCCCACAGAAGAGTGTGCGGTTCATTGCGGTCAATGACGGCGTGGATTCCGCGGTGGAGAGCAGCAATGATTTTAACCCCATCCGCAACTGGGCAAACGAACTCCATGCAAAAGATACGAGCCGGAAGGTTCGTGCCGTCAAGAAGCTGCAGGCGGAGCGCGGCGAATGGCTCGGAGGACGTCCACCCTACGGGTACCGGAAATCCGAAACTGCGGAAAACTATCTCGAGCCCGACCCGGAAGCGGCAGAGATTGTGCGACAGATCTTTACCCTCTGTGCTTCCGGAAAAGGACCCAGTCAGATCGCGCGGATCCTGGCAGAACAGAATATCCTGACACCGGCAAATTACTATTTCCAGAAAACCGGGAAAACGCACCATGGGCGTGATCCGCTCCGGCCATGCGCGTGGTCTGGCACAACAGTCAGTGATATCCTTTCAAAAACGTCATGTATCTGGGTCATACGGTTGGGCTGCGGCGGACGACCATCTCCTATAAAAACAAAACGATCGGATCGACCGACCGGAAAGCGAACAGTGTCTGGTAAAAAAACGCACCCGCCGCTCATCTCGCAGGAACAATGGGAGATCGCACAGGAGGTTCGTCAGCACAAAAAACGGACCGCAAAGCAGATGGACGAACCGAATCCGTTCTCCGGGCTGGTGTTCTGCGCGGATTGCGGAAAGCCGATGGTACTGCACAGTGCCACGACTATGAAGAAGGTGGAGTATAATTTCAAGTGCTATACCTACGGCAAGAAAGGAAAGTCTGCCTGCAGTGCACACCACATCCGGGAATGTGATCTCACGCAAATCGTGTTGGACGACCTACGGCGAGTCACGCACTTTGCAAGAATGAAGGAGCGGCAGTTCGCGGCGTACATCAACCAGAAGAACAGCGCTGAGCTGCGGCAGGAGATCAACCGTATTCTTCGGGAACTGGATACGATGAAACGCAGAAGCGCAGAACTGGCAAAGCTGTTCAAACGGCTTTATGAGGACAACGTGCTGGGACGCGTGACAGACGAGCAGTACCGGATGCTCTCTGACGATTACACAGACGAGCAGCGGCTTCTGGAAGAAGAGATTCCGAAAAAGAAGAACGGCTGGCACAGCTCAAATCGCGGGAAGCCAACGTGGAGGCGTTCGTTGAGAAAGCCAAACGATTCACAACGATCGACGAGCTGACACCGGAGCTGCTGCGGCTGTTCATTCAGCGCATTGAAATTGGAGAACGGGACGTGAAATACTCCCGCAACGCCAGCCAGTCTATCCGCATCATATATCGGGATATTGGTCTGGTGGACAGCGCTATGCAGCCGGACGAGAAGCAAGGTCATTCAATTCCCCGGCATAAGACGGAGAAACTGGAAGAGGGAGCGGAGAAATCCGCTCCCAAAGTCCAAACACACTAGCCTGGGTGACAGTTTGTGTCCCTTCTTATGAAGGGAAACTCTGACCCCCCTGCATCGTTCCTGAAGTTGGCAAGGCAACCTTTAGCGTAAACGAAGACGAGATTGAAATTGGCATGGGTATTCACGGCGAAAAGGGCATCGAAGTAAGAAAGATGATGACCGCAAATGAAGTTGCCTAATATGGGCCAATTTTTATTGTAAGCATCGTTTAATATTCCGACCCCAAATTAGTTTGACACTCTGGCTGAATGAGGTCAGCCAGCAAGGGTCCCAAATTTGTGTAAACACTGCCGGGCAGTGTAAAATAGAGCAAAAATTTTTTTAGGGCGGGAGCGGCACCAGCTGCTGCCGCCTTGTCTACAAAAATAACAGCAGTCAATGGCATGTTAAGGGCGGAGGCATTGGCCTCCGTTCATTTCAACCCTTTGACATGTCAGTACGCAGCCGGTCAGTCCGGTGTACGATCCGCGAAGAACACAGCCAGTTGAGCGTGGATTACGCTCCAGTCCTGTAAGCGTCAAGCCTCCCCGCGTATAAAAGGCCGCCATCTCGAAGCGAGCTGATGCTCAGAGAGATGGCGGTCAATTATTTTGCAGCACATAGCATTCTTCTGGAGCATTTGCGGGAAGCAGCTTTTCAGCCCATGCTTCATCAGTTTCACTCAGCTGCGGCGCGTTTTGCAGGAGCCATAGCAGATAACGGTACGGATCCAAGCCGTTCTCCTTCGACGTTTCAATCAGGCTGTAGATCATGCTGTTGGCCTGTGCGCCGCCCGGCGTATTGGCGAACAGCCAATTCTTCCTACCCATCACAATGGTTTCATGCTGCGCTCGGCACGGTTGTTGCTCAGCTCCAGTCGACCATCCTCCAGATAATCCGCAAGAGAGCAATATTCTTCCTTCGTGTACACAGACCATGCGTTCTTCATCACTTGACACCCATAAGAAGTCTCGGATGTTCCATTTATTCCCCATTTCAAAAGAAGTTTCCAAGGAATGCTCATGTACATACCTTTTGTATGCCGCATCAGAGCAAGTTCCCACCAGGAATAATATCTGCGACTCATGGGGCAAGAATCAACAGATATAAACCCTAATGTTGTATTGGGATATTCGGTTATATAAACTTGCGCGATATAGCCTCCTAATGACTGTCCTACAAAAATTGGCATGACGATATGCTCAATCTGAAAAATTGTGTAAAGATAGTGAACTATGTCTTGCATCGAAAAAGATAATTCAAATGGTCGAGACAAACCGTGTTCGGGAGCATCCCAAACGAACATATTATATTTTTTGAAAAACATTCCACTTGACTATCAAACAGACTATGGTCGGCAGTCAGCCCTGGAAGAAACACGATCCACTTTTTTCAGGTGAGCAAATATTGACCCAATAATGAATTGTCCCTTTTTCTGTAATATATTTTTTTTGTGATCCATAGTTATCTCCTATTGTTGCGTGTAGACTCTTTCCCAAAAACTTGATTAGTTCATCAATCTCATTTTCTATTTTGTCTGCATTTATTGGCCCTGTTCGATACATGTTCAGCATATAACCATCAACAGCAAATACAATTTCTTTATACATCATACTTAGGTCAATATCCAGCCTAAATAAAGATTTATCAATCGTTTCAAAAATTACCTGCGTACTTACCTTTGATGGTATCAGAAACCTTCTCTTGAATTGCCTTTTTGATTTCCGGCTCCGTTTCATAGTATGCTTGCATTGAAAATCGGTAAATGTAGGGGTAATCCCTCATTAGGCTAGCTCAGCAGCTATTGGGGACAGGTTATGGTCATGAGCACTCACCTGTACAGCATAAGGCTTAATACCCTCACCACCAAGATGAATCCAATAATCACCGCTATTTGCTGCAATGGTAAATGTAAAAGCTCCGTTTGCATCTGTAGTTGCCTGATTTAGATATGCCGTATTTGCAGTAGCATCGGAAATTAGAATTGTTACGTCTCGTATAGAGTAAAATGACCGGCATACCCGCCAGATAAATCCTCAAATACAGCAGCGCCAGCGGGAACACATCCTCCGGCACATTCAGAAGGCCCAACAGCGGCTCTGCCAGCAGCTCCCCGACACAAGCTACCGCGAATCCGCCCAGCAGCGCCAGCAGTACCGAGGTGTGGACGGCTTTGCCCACATCCTCTTTGTTCCCCTGGCCGACCGCATTTGCAATGACCACATTCGTCCCGAGCGCAATGCCAATGAACAGATCGACAATCAGGCCGATCAGCGGGCTGTTTACGCCCACAGCCGCGACGGCGGCGGTGCGGTCGGCTCCGGTAAAATTGCCGATCACTGCGCTATTTTCTTGCCGTGGCAAGAGAAGAGAACATTACGCACGCCGCAGAGAGCCTGCATATTTCTCAGCCCTCCCTATCCAAGCAGCTCATGGAGCTGGAGCAGGAGGTCGGGAAGCAGCTGCTCGTTCGCGGGAAGCGAAAGATCACACTGACCGAGGAGGGCGTTCTGCTGCGGAAACGGGCCGACGAGATCATCACGCTGCTGGAAAAAACGGAACGGAATTGAACGCAGATTCCATGCAGATCGGCGGGGAAGTTTCCATTGGCGGAGATCCGATTCCGGTTTTACAGCAGCGATGCCAGATGTAACCGAGCGATTGACCACGACAGTCTGGATCTTGCGGTGCTGCTCACGCCGGTGGATACCACAAAATATGAGTATTTGTCCTTGCCGGATAGCGCCCGTTGGGGGCTTCTTCTGCCGGAGTCCAGCGTGCTGGCCGGAAAAGCGGGTGTGGAGCGGAAGATCTTCTCGGCATCCCACTCATCCTGCACCAGCGCATTGGTTTTGCAGCGAGATTGCACATTGGGCGCAGATCGAGATCGAGCAGCTGCATATTGCAGCAACTTACAACGTCATAAATGGTAATCCGGCGGCTTTTTCTGCAGAGCGGGCTGGGGGTATCTGCTGACCACGGATGACCACTTCGCCGAAGCAGCTGGATGCCGGGCTGTGCTTTCGCCCGCTTTCCCGGCCCTGGAGCTTCGCCATGCGCTGGTCTGGAAACGGTATACCGTGTTCAGCAAAGCAGCCGAAAACATTTTTGCGGACATTCAGAGAAGGTTCTGCAATGAAATCCGAAAAAATATTAACATTCAGATAGAGAACGCCGCCTGAGCTGGATGTCTATGCAAACTCAAAAGCGCCATGGACTCATCGTGCTCATATCATACAAAAAGAGAAACAATCGCTTCTGGATTGCTTCTCTTTTTGCGTTCTTCGCGCTGGTCATCCGGCAAGATACACAGCGGTGCAGATTCCGCCAGTCCGGTCAGAGCGTGCGGGCCTCGGTGTTCATGAAATCGTGGATCACGTCGAGAATGTGGATAGGTTCAAGCTGCTGCCCGGTGCAGCGCCGCGCCAGATGCGCAGTCGCGGCGCTGTCGTTGGAAAAAACGGCGCGATCATCGCGACCGTTTTTCCATTCCCCCATCCAGCCGCTGCTGGCCCAGAATGCCGTATGCATAAAGCATTCTTGCCGCGCCGATGCGCCTCGTAGAGCGCATATCGATACGCGCCGTCCGGCGCGTTTCCTGTTTCCGCCGCGTCCAGTCCGGCCCATTCGCCGGAGCGCCGCAGCGCGGCCTCCACGATCTCCTCCGCAAGCGCCCGCACCAGCGAATGCTGTGCCAGAGAGCTGACCGCATTTTGCCGCCGGGCTGACTGCTTCTGCGGCGCCCGGCCCGGAGATCAGCTGTGCCGGAGACATGCCGAGTCTCTTTGCAAGCTCTTCGATGGAGTCTGAACGGAGGCCCTTTTTCGCCCCGCAGATACCCCCCTGAAGCGTCGAGCGCGGGATGCCGAGATCCCTTGAGAATTCCAGCTTTGTCTTCCCTGCCTCGTCCATCCTGCGCTGCAATGTGGCCGCAATATTTTTCTCGATCTGCATGCTGCGCCACCTCCTCACCAATAAGATAAGGAGTCAGCTCCATCCGGTAAACGCCAGCTTTTCGACTTTCGTAACATCTTTGCCCCATTTTTGCAGGACCCTATGCCCTGATTGGTCCCCAAGGTCCCCTTTACCAAGAGGGAGCTGTCGCCGAAGAAGACTGGGGGAAAATCCCCGCGAGCCGGCCAGAATCTAAAAAGAAGCGTCATTCTGAGCCAGCCCGCAGGCTGGCGTGAGAATCCCGTGAACCTTTTAGGAGTGTTCTGGGGAGCGACGCTCCATTTCAAAACTCCATAAAAACCACGGGATTGCCACACCAGTGACATCGGTCACTGGTTCGCAATGACGCTCCTATTTTAGGGCCGCTGCACGGCGGCTGGAAAGGGCGGACAGGGTCGTCCGCCCTACAACTGGCCGTAAAAGGGCGGTCAGCGATCCTCCAGAACGCGCCGTCGATGGAGAGGACGACGGTGCGGAACGGGATCTGTTTGCCGGCTTGCTCGAACGCGGTGCGGATGGCGAACTCCATCCCGCCGCAGCACGGCACCTCCATGCGCGTGAGTGTGACGGAGCGGATGTTGTTCCGAGCAAAGATCTCGGTGAGCTTTTCCGCATACTGCACGGCGTCGAGCTTCGGACAGCCGATGAGCGTGACCTTGCCGCGCATGAATTCGCTGTGGAAATTGCCGTAGGCGTAGGCGGTGCAGTCCGCCGCGATGAGCAGGTCGGCCCCGTCAAAATACGGCGCGGCGGGCGAGACGGAGCTTGATCTGCACGGGCCACTGCCGCAGCTGGCTCGGCACATCGCCGGCCGCTGCCGGGGCCTCCGGCTTTTTCCTGCATCGTGCGCATCCGCGAACCGGGACAGCCGCCCGCGTGGGCCTGACCCTTGGCGGCCTTCGCGGCCTGCACGGCGGCTTCGTCATACGCCGGGGCCTCGCGCTCGACAAAGCGGATGGCCCCCGTGGGACAGGCGGGCAGACAGTCGCCCAGCCCATCGCAGTAGTGCTCGTGCATCAGCTTCGCCTTGCCGTTCACCATGCCGATGGCCCCTTCATGACAGAGCCTTGGCGCAGAGGCCGCAGCCGTTGCACTTCTCTTCGTCAATTTCAATGATCCTTCTCCGCATGTTGTGCCTCCTGTTTCGCTTTTCGGGCTGCGGCGGCCTCTTCCTTCTGCCGCCGCGCGATCTCCATCATCCGTTCGTACATCTCGTCGCCGACACATTTGCGGGCATATTTGCACCACTGGACGCAGCTGAGCGTATCGTTGTAGACCACAAAGCCGCATTTGTCGCAGGCGACCTGCGTATCGGTCGAAAAAAATTTCAATGGGGTTGCCGCAGTTCGGGCAGATCTTTTCCGAGATCGTCGGTGTGCGCGGCTTGCCCTGACAGCCTTCCATGATCATAAATATACCTCCCTTACAGGGTTACTCTTTGTCTTTCCGGGTTCAGTATAGTAGAATGGGGACAATAAATCTGTTGGATTTCCAACAAAGGACGTGAAAATCTTGGATGATCTGAAACTTTTGGAAAATTCGCGGCTGTTCGCCGGGATCCGCGTCGGTGAGATTCAGCCGATGCTGTCCTGCTTACAGGCTGTAGAACGCAAATATCCGCGCGGCGCGCGTATATCTTCCACACGGGCGAGGAGGTGCGCGCGCTTGCGCTGCTCGTGCGCGGCACGGCGCACATCCAGAAGGAGGACTTCTGGGGCAACCGGTCGCTGCTGGCATCACTGGCGGCGGGCGATATTTTTGCCGAGGCGTATGCAATGCCCGGCTCCGGCGCGATGCGCAGCGACGTGGTGGCTGTGGAGAGCCTGCACGGTGCTGCTGATGGATGTGGAGCGGGTGCTCTCGCGCTGCACGAACAGCTGCGCGTTCCATGCCCGCCTGACGGAAAACCTGTTTGCGCTGCTGGCGGAGAAGAACCGGATTCTGGCGCGGAAGGTGGACTATCTTGCCCAGCGCACCACGCGGCAGAGGCTGCTGGTCTATCTGTCCGAGCAGGCGCAGCGCAGGCAGTGCGGGTTTACGTCCCGTTCAACCGGCAGCAGCTGGCCGATTTTCTCTCGGTCGAACGGAGCGCGATGTCCGCCGAGCTTTCGCGGATGCAGGCGGAGGGCCTGACGAGACGGAGCGGAGCCATTTTCGCCTCAAGTAAACGAACCCGGCGGGGGATGTGTCCTCGCCGGGTTTCCGGGTTCTGGTCAGTTTGAGAGCCCGATCAGCAGCAGATGCAGCGGATAGTAGAGATAGAACAGCCACTTCATCACGCGGTTGACGCGCGGATCGCGCCGCGCTGCCCATTGTAGCAGCGGAGCACCGGCAGCGAGAGGACAACGCCCATTTGCAGCAGCCCATAGACCACGTCGATGGCAAAGCAATAGACCACGGCGTAGATCGCCACATAGATGACCAGCCAGAGTCCTTGCTTTTTCAGATCGCCCCGGTTCGTGCCGAACGCCAGCACACAGAGCGACGCAACGCAGCTCCAGTCGCTGGGGAAGCTGACCACGCAGATCAAAATGATGAGCAGCGGCTTGAGCCGGTCGGCAATTTTGTCACTGTTTGCTACCCGCAGCATCACAAGACCCCACGCGAGCGACCACATCACGCTCGTCTGGTTCAGCAGACTGCCATAGTAGAACGGGATGAACGAATGCCAGTCGACAAAGTCGTTCGAGGCATAGAGATAGCAGAAGTGCGAAAAAAGTGCAAAAAGGAACAGCCGCGCGGTATATTTGCGGACATCATGCGTATAATGGAAGCCTTCGGCGATGAAATAGCACAGATCGGGCAGGTGATGCGGCCGATGAGGTGCATCAGCGGTCGAGCGCGGATAGCCGGGAAGCGCGATGTCGACCGTCATGGCCAGAATGGCGATCAGCTTGATCGCGTTGAGTCTAATGACCGGCGCTGTGTGATGGACATGCCTGTTTGCCTCCTGCTAAAAGATGCGCTCGTGGTCTGCTGAACGATGCGCACGCTTTGCGCGATGCGCTTATGGCCCGCTGCGAAATGCGCTGCTCACAGTGTATCACGGACGGGCCCGGGGCGCAAGGGAGACTGGAAATTTCCGGGCGCGCAAAGCGGTGTGAGACTGGGCATAATCTCCTGAAAAGGGAGGAATCTGTTATGGTAAAGGGAACGACGCAGCGCGTGGTCGTGGTGCGGGCAAAGGGCGGCGCGCTGTTTGACGAGGCGATCTTTCTGATCCGCCCGGCATGGAACAGAATGCGCGGTGACGGATCAGATGCTGCTCGACGAGGCGCGGCGCGCCGCCGCGCCGGAGCTGGGGCGCGCGGCGGATTGGAAGACGAAGATCCTGTTCGCATTGGGCGGCGCGGGCGTCACGGGCCTGTGCTGGGTTCTTAGCGTTTTGTTGTAGAGGCGGACGAAGTACAGCAAAAGTTTTGGCCTGAATCCCCTCAGTCTGCGCGAAGCGCAGACAAACGCCTGCGGGCGTTCCGGGATGCAACATGCCACCGGCATGTCATTCCTCCTGCGCCCCCGCTTCGCGGCCCCTTGATGCAATCGAGGCTTTATCCGCGGCGGGGGTACGGGAAAAAGGGAAAATCTGAAGAATTCTGAAACCGTGGCCGGGAGGCCACGGTTTTTGTTGTGTTCCGGCGGGGTTCGTGATAAAATGGATGGAAGTAAACTGGGAAAGTGGGCTTCTATGAAACTCGGAACACTGGACATACAGGGAAATACATGGCTCGCCCCGATGGCGGGCGTGACGGACTGGGCGTTCCGCTGCGTCTGTCAGACGCTCGGCGCGGCGGTGACGGTGACGGAGATGGTGTCGTCCCGCGCGCTGGTCTACCGCGACAAAAAGAGCATGAGCTTACTGCGCAAGACGGACGGCGGCGTGTGCGGCGCGCAGATCTTCGGCAATGAGCCATCCGTGATGGCGGAGGCTGCGGCCTTTTGCGCTGGAGCTGTCCGGCGCGGACTTTATTGACATCAACATGGGCTGCCCGATGCCGAAGATCGTGAACAACGGCGACGGCAGCGCGCTCATGCGTGACCCGGAGCGGGCCGCGCGGATCGTGGAGGCGGTCGTGAAGGCCGTTTCCGTGCCGGTGACGGTGAAGATGCGCAAGGGATGGGACAAAGGCAGCTGCAACGCGGCGGAGCTGGCGAAGCTGGTGGAGGCTGCCGGAGCATCGGCCGTGGCCGTCCATGGGCGGACAAAGACGATGCTCTATTCCGGCGTGGCCGACTGGGACGCCATCCGGGCCGTGAAAGAGTCCGTATCGATCCCGGTGATCGCAAACGGTGACATTTTCTCGGCGGAAGACGCCGTGAAGTGCCAGAAGCGCACGGGCGCGGATGGGTTTATGCTCGGGCGCGGGACGTTCGGCGATCCATGGCTGTTTGCGCAGTGCGAGGCGGCGCTGCGCGGCGAGGAGATCCCGGCGAGGCCGCCCCTTTCGGAGCGCGTGGATGTGGCGCTGCGGCAATTCGACCTCGCGGCGGAGGATAAGGGCGAGCACATCGCGTGTCTCGAGGCGCGGAAGCATTTCGCGTGGTATCTGCGCGGTGTGCCGTACAGCGGATATTATAAGGAGAAGATTTCTTCGATCTCGACGATGGACGACATCGCGGCCATCGCTGCCGGGATCAAGCGGGGTTTGAGGTGAGGATCTTGCAGGATGAACTGTTGATCCGCCGCGCGCAGCGCGGCGATGCAGGACGCTGCTTTGAGCAGCTGCTGCTCGAACATCAGAAAAACGTCTACAATCTCTGCTATCGCATGGCGGGAACCCGGACGACGCGATGGATCTGTCGCAGGAGACGTTCCTGCGGGCGTGGCGCTGCCTGGACCAGTATCAGTTTGCGTCGGCGTTTTCCACGTGGCTCTACCGGCTATGCAGCAACATCTGCATCGACTTTCTGCGCAGGCGGCGCCGGCAGCAGACCGTGCCGCTGACGTTTGAGGACGCGGACGGCGAGGAACAGACCTACGCCGTGCCGGATGCGCAGCCGCTCCCGGAGGAGCAGGTGGAGCTGAAGCTGACGCGCGAGACGCTCGCCGCGGCGATGGCGCAGCTGCTGCCGGAGCACCAGGCGCAGTCTTGCAGCTGCGGGTCGTGAATGAGATGAGCTATGAGCGGATCGCGGATGTGCTGGACATCCAGATCGGGACCGTGAAATCGCGGCTGTCACGCGCGCGGAATCAGCTGAAAAAAAATTCTCGAACGCGGGAACCTTTCGCGCCGCACATCGTCTGAATGCATGGAAGGCGAGGTGGCTGCGAAATGAACTGTGACAAGACGCTGGAGTTGCTCAGCGCAGAGCTGGACGGCAGGCTCAGCGAAGCGGAGCACGCGGAATTGCAGGCCCATCTGGACGCATGTGCGCGGACTGCCGCCGGGTCTATGAGACGCTGCGGGACGTGGACGCGATGCTGCCCGAGACGCAGCTGGAGCCGCCAAAGGCACTGCATGACGCGGTGATGCGCGGGTGCGTGCGGACGCAGCGAAGCGGCAGCAGAAAAAACGCTGGGTGCCCGTGGCGGTGATCGGCGTGGCGGCGGCTGCGGCGTTCGTGCTGGGTTCCTTCGGCCTGATTGAGATGCCCGGTTTTCAAACCGGAACCAGAGCAGCGCATCGCTGCACAAAGATCGTGGATACGCTCTTTCCCGAGACACAGTCCGACGAGCACACGTCGGAGGCCGCGGCGCAGTATGCGCGGGACAACGCCTGTGCGGTGCTTGCGATCTGGGACTGTGCGTCGCTCCCGGAGCTGGCGGACAGCAATGGAAGGCTGAGCGACGGCGGATGGGTTCTATCCGGTCGACGCGGAGACGCTGGAGACGCTGCTGGAACGATATCGGGACGTCTATCCGATGGAATCCTATGCGCCGGACGGCGCGGCGAAGACCTCGTTGCTCTACGAACAATAAATATAGGGAAACGCCCCGGCTCTATTCAGAACCGGGGCGTTTTGCTTTGGCATTTGGCGTATGGCGGGCGACCAATGGTCGCCCCTACGTTAGAATCGGAGTGCGATAAAGGATGTAGGGGCGGGCATTGCCGCCAACCACCGCCGCAGCGGATAGCCTCCCTTGTGATTATTGCATATCTCTGGCCTTAATCCCCTCAGTCTGCGCTTGCGCAGACAAACGCCTGCGGGCGTTCCGGGGCGCGGCTTTGACATGCCACCGGCATGTCATTCACTCCCGCGCCCCGCTTCGCGGCCCCTTGATGCAATCAAGGGGAGCCTTTAGTCGCTGCGGCGGGGTCAATTCTGGTGGTGCTCGTCGCAGCAGTCGATGGCGAGGACGGTGCAGAGCGCGGCCATCGCGTCCGCCGGATCCGGCGATCTCGAGGCGATAGCGGTCGTGGAACGCGGGCCACGCCTTTTCCATGCGGGCGACGGTCTGGCTGCCCTTCGTGATGGCGTAGTCGATGCCGAAGAAATCACCCTCGACCTCCCAGCCGAGTGAATCGATGGAATAGCTGCGGGAAAAGAGCGAGAAATGACGATCCAGCTCCAGCGTGCCGCCCGCCGTCTCCAGCTCGAAGGAGCAGGGGATCGAGAACTGGGACGTGATGTACCGTGGCGCAGAGGCGGCCCTGCGCGTCCCGGACGCGGAGCGTTTTGCCCCACGTCAGGAACTCGCGGTCGACCTGAAAGCAGACGTTGTCCTGCTCGTCCCAGATGTCAAAATGGTCGAAGGAGAAAAGCTCTTCCTGCAAATAATAGATCATTGCGTCTGCCCCCACTGGCCGGAGAAGATCTTCGCGATCGGCGAATCGGAGGACACGACGAGCGTCTTGTTCCCGCCGACGAGCGCCTTCTGCGCCATGTCGAGCGCACGCATGAATTCGTAGAAATCGGCTTCCTCCGGTGTGTCGTAGACCTCGGAGAGGATACGCATATATCCGCTTCGCCCGCGGCCTTCAGTTTTTCCGCCTGCGCGTTGGCCTCGGAGATCGTGATGTCCACGGTCTTGTCGGCTTCGTTGCGGATGCGCTTGGCCTCAGCGTTGCCCTGCGCCTCGTAGGGAGGCGGCGATGTTGCCGCGCTCGGAGATCATACGCTCATAGACCGCCGCCTTGTTTTCATCGGGAAGGTCGATCCGCTTGGTCTCGATGGCGAGGACTTCGATGCCATAATCGCGGAACTCGGTCGTGTCGTTGACATGCTCGGTGATGCGCGCGGCCAGCTCGCCGTCGCGCCCGGAGATGACTGCCTCCTGCTTCATGGAGCTGATGACGGTTTTGAGGCTGTTGTAGACGGCCTGATCGAGACGGGACTCCGCCGTGGCGACGCTGCCGGACAGCGTCTGGATGAATTTGAGCGGGTCGTCGATCCGCCAGAGGACAAAGCTGTCGGCGACCATCGATTTTTTATCCGACGTGATGACGTCGCTGGCCGCGAGGTCATAAGAGCATCTCGGTCTTCGGCAGCGTGCTCGTCGACTGGACGAAGGGCGTCTTTGAGCGAGAGGCCCGGCTGGTCGATCACGCGGACGACCTTGCCGAACTGCTTGATGATGGTATATTCGTTGGGCCGCGTGGTCACGAGCGAGCCGAGCAGCACGACGGCGATGAGGACGCCCAGCAGAATGGGCAGGACAATCTTTTACGGTCTTTTTTTCACTGTGCGTCACCTCCCATATTGACGGTGGCATACGATTCGAGCGGCAGCGAGGTCTGCACACCTGTCGCGTCGTCCACGATATAGAGCTTCATGTCGGGCAGGATCTCCTCCATAGCCTCATAGAACAGCCGCTGCTTGGTGATGAGCGGATAGTTCTGATACTCGTTGAACAGCTCCGTGAAGCGCGCGGCCTGGCCGGTGGCTTCATTGATCTTGCTCTCCTGATAGGCTTCCGCCTGCTTGACGATCTCGTCGGCGTCGGCCTCCGCCGCGGGGATGACCTCGTTGGCGTATTTTTTTGCGTTGTTGACTGCCGTATCTGCCGACTGCTTGGCGGTCTCCACGGCGGTGAACGCCTGCTGGACCTCCAGCGTGGGCGGCTCCGGCGTCCTGAATGGTGATGTTCGTCACCTGCAATCCAAGATCTTCGGTCTCCAGACGGGCCGTGACCTTCTGCTTGATCTCGACTGAATTTCGCTCTTGCCGGTCGTGATGACGCTGTCCACATCATAAAGGCCCGATCGTGTCGCGGATATAGCTCTGGCAGAGCATCTTCAAAATTCCGACGGGGTCGCTCGAGTTATAGAGATATTTGACCGGGTCCGTCACGCGGTACTCAACGTAAAAGTCGACGTTTACGAAATTGTAGTCATAGGTGATCATCAGAGATTCTTCCTCGATCGACTCGTTGCTCCCCCACGCGGTAGCCGAGCGGGAAGGACTGGATCGACTTTGGAGACCTTATGCACCTTTTGAATGAGCGGGATCTTTCGGCTGTAAGCCCGAGGCGGAGACGGTCGTCGGCTTGCCGAACGTGGTGAGGACGGCATACTGATCCTCTTTCAGCGTGTAGAACGAGTCCATCGCGAGGATGGCCGCGAGGATGAGCACCGGAATGATCCAGAGCCATCTGGCGTTCATGCGCTTTTGGGCCGCCGGGGCGGCGGGGGATTCTGATCGTAGCCGTTTTGATAGTTGTTGTATTCGTCCATCATTTGCTCCTTTCGCATTTGCGGCTGTGTTTTGTTCTTCAGACGTCCGGCCGGGCAAAAAGTTCCATGATCCTATCATAGCAAATTCCCGCCGGATGTGCTATACTGGTGTCCACATGAATTTTATGAGGGGTATTCCCATGACCGATAAGGAAACCGGCGAGCTTCGCCGCCGCTATAAGCCCGACCGCACGAACATCACCGCTGTCTACGGCTGCTATGTGTCCGGCAGCGGGGAAATTCTGTCCGAGTTCCGCCAGCCCGTGGCCCTGATGAGCGAGGAGGACAAGGAAAAATATCTCGCGCTGCTGAAAAAAGTCCTCTCCGGTGCGGCGGATAAAAACCGGCTCGATCTTGCGTTCCGCACGGCGCAGGTCGCCGATTCCGACGAGCACCGCCTGCTGATGAAGCTGCGCGATTCGGAGCTTCAGGACGAGAAGCGCGGGCGCAGCTGTTTCAGGCGATCATCGGCGCGGTGCATTTTGAGGAGAATTATCTGATCCTGCTCGCGCACGAGAAATACGACGTGCCGTTCAAGGCAAAGGACGGCGCGATGCTGGACGACAGCGACCATGTCTATTCCTACTTTGTCTGCGCCATCTGCCCGGTCAAGGCCGGGAAGGAGACGCTCTGAGCTACGAGACTGAGGATAAAGCCTTCCACATCCGCACGCCGGGCTATGCCGCGGCGATGCCGGAGCTGGGATTCCTGTTTCCGGCGTTCGACGGGCGGCAGACCAATCTCTATAACTGCCTCTATTATACCCGCAGCGCGGGCGACAATCACCGGAACTCATTGAAGCGCTGTTCCACATCACGCCGCCCCCCTGCCCGCAGACGAGCAGAAGGGCAGCTTTGACGCGCTGCTGAGCCAGACGCTGGGCGAGGAGTGCAGCATGGAGGTCGTGCAGGCGGTGCAGACGGATCTGCGCGAGCGCATTGAGGTCCACAAAGGAGACGAAGTCCGACGAACCGCTTGTCGTTTCCGGGCCAGGAGGTGCGCGCCGTGCTGGAAAGCGCGGGCGTCTCCGAAGAGAAGCTCGCGGGATTTCAGGTGAAGTTTGAGGAGACGTTCGGCGATGACGCGGCGCTCTCGCCGCGCAATCTGGTCGACAGCAAGAAGATGCAGCTCAAAACGCCCGATGTCATCATCAACGTCGCGCCAGACCGGAGCGATCTGGTCGAGACGCGCACGCTTGGCGGTGTCAAATACATCATGGTGCGCGCCGAGGACGGCGTGTGGAGCTGAACGGCGTCGATATTCAGATTGACGGGAACTGATACAGCCGGGGCGTGCCGCGAGAGATCGGACGCCCCGGCTGTCCGTTCGGAGCCTACGGCGTCTTTCGGCGGAACAGGAGAACAGCGTGGAGAAGCATGAGCACCAGAAACAAAGGCGCTGGCGTAGCCGAAGAGCGGGTAGAGCGTGCCGATCAGGCTGCCAAGCCGAAGGCTGGCGAGATAGGCCAGCAGGACAGCCAGGACGGTGAAGGCGGCCTTCCGCGCCCGGGCGGCGCGAGCTTTGCGCAGCAGTAGTTCAGAATGCGACTGCGTTTGAAAGCGCTGAGCCGAACATCCCAGCAAACAGCAGCAGCGCATAGACACTACATCGGCACAGCGCCAAGCCCGCTGCGGCGGCAAGCATCGGAAGCTCATAGGATTGCGCCGCGGCCAGACCGCGAAGGCAGGTCATCACGCTCAGCGCGATGACCAGAAGCATCCCGGAGCCGAGGCCGAGCCGGCATAGACCGTCGACCGTTTGCGGATGTGCGCGCCGAACGGGCCGAGGATCGCGATCGTGGAGGAGGATGTTATAGCAGGCGTAGTTCACCGCGCTCGGGAACCAGCCGCCAAGCAAGGCGTTTCCGCCCGTCTCTGCGGCGGGCAGAGCCGGAGTCCGCCGTTCCGGACAACCCGCTGCTGCGCCGAAGGCGAGCGTCGCCGATGTCGGCGTCGCTGCCCGCGGCGATGACGCCCTTGCGGGGGTAGAGACCGTAGAGCTTGGCGGGATTTTCGCTCAGCGCGCGGCAGACGCCGCCGAGCGAGAGCTTGTTTTCATTGATGGCCACAGTGTAGACGACCTCGCCACGCGTTTCGACGCCGGGAAGACCGCCGGGGATCTTCGTAAAGTCCTCGCGGCCCATGTCCTTCTGCTCGAGCGTGAATGAGCAGTGGTCGGTCGAAATGGTCTGCACCTCGCCGCGGCGCAGCGCCTTCCAAAGCGCCTCGCTGTCTTCCTGCGAGCGGATCGGCGGCGCGCAGACGTAGCGCGCGGCGGAGGAATAGTCGGGATCGTAGTAAACGCCGTCGTCAAGCGCCAAGTACTGCGGGCAGGTCTCGACATACACGGTCTGTCCGCGGCGGCGCGCCGCGGCGATCTCGTCAAGAGAAGCACGGTTCGTCGTGTGGACGATGATGACGGGCGCGTCGGCCGCTTGCGCGATGCGCAGCAGACGCGAAACAGCCTCGGCCTCCAAATAGTCGGGGCGGGAGATCGGGTGCGATACGACGTCCGCGCCCAAACCGCTCGCCTTGAGCTCGGCAATGCGCGCGTCGATCACGCCTGCGTTCTCGCAGTGGACGCCCGCGATGCCGCCGCGGACCTTGAGCGCTTTCAGCGCGCGGTAGACCGCGCCGTCGCCGATCATCATGGCGGGGTAGGTGAGGTACATCTTGAAAGACGTGATACCGGCGTCGAACATCGCGTCGAGCGCGAACGTCGAGGTCGAAATGCGTGTGCGCGTCGATAAAGCCGGGAAGAGCAGCTTTCCCTCCATCGGGACAACTGTGGCCTCTGCGTCTGTGAGATCCTGACCGACGCGGACGATCTTCTCGTCCTCGATCAGCAGATCGGCGATCTTCGAACCGGCGGCGGAAACGACCGTTCCGCCCTTGAGCAGCAGTTTCATGGATCCAGCTTCCTTTCCAAAAGTCAATGTTTCGGGTGCAGCAGTTTCTCAATAAAATTCGTTTTCTTCATGGCATAGTAGAGCGGAAGGCCGAGCACATAGAGCACGGCGGCTTCGCCCGCGCCAACCTCGCCGCCAAAGACAAGCAGGCCATACCAGAACTGCTCGGACGGCATATAGAGCCACGAGAGCATCGCGCCGACCATCACGGCGTTGACCAGAATCGTGGGAAGCGGCGCGAGCCACGGCTTTTGATGCGCGTTGTGAGCAGGCAGGCCAGCAGCGTTGCGGCAGTGCCGATGACGATGTCGAGCACAGAGACCGTGGAGAACAGGTTGGCAATCAGGCAGCCGATGGTCAGGCCGACGGTCAGGCTCGGCTCAAAGAGCAGGAGCATCATCAGCGCTTCGGAGATGCGGAACTGAATATTTCCGTAGGCGAACGAGGCAGTCAGGATGGTGATGGCCGCGTAGAGAGACCGGCGACAATGCCGTGCAGCGCGATCTGGCGGGTGTTCAGTTTTTCATGGGTCAGGGTTCCTCCGAAATGGATATTTTTGCACCCATCATTATAATGAGGAACCGAAGAAAAACAAGAACATTCCCGCACAATTCATTCCGCGAAACCGTCAGAAGATTTGGTCGCCAGCCACAAATTTTGCCGTAATGTTGCGGTCATCCGCCAGATAGGCCGCGCGCTCCACGCGGTCGCGCACAGAAAGCGGTCCTGCGGATGGTCGAGCGACGCATCGTCGAGCACGACCGCGTCCAGCTCATAGCCCGCGGCGAACGTGCCGACCTTGCCGAAAAATTCGCCGCCGCCCATCGTCGCGATGTAAAAACGCCTGATCGAACGTCAGCGGCGCGACGGCCTGGTCATAGAGGCGCCAGCGGAGCTTCGAGGCCTGAATGGAGTGCGCCATCGCGCGCAGCAGATTTTTTCATGGCTGCCGCCGGCGATGTCAGTCGCCAGTCCCACATGAAGCCGTTTTTCAAAAAACTGGCTGATCGGCGCGACGCCGGAAGAGAGGTTCATGTTTGATTCCGGCGAGTGCGCCATATAGACGCCGCGTTTCAGCATCCGCTCCTCCTCGGCCTCGGACGAGTGGACGCAGTGCGCCATGATACAGGGGTAGTCCCGCCGAAGAGGCCGAACTGGTCATAGGCGTCGCCGTAGAATTTGGACCGCGGGCAGAGCTCCTTCACCCATTCGATCTCGCCGAGGTTTTCAGACAGATGGCTCTGCACCGGCAGATCGTATTTTCGCGCAGGCGCGACAGTGCATACATCAAGTCGTCGGTACACGACGGAATGAAGCGCGGCGTCAGGAATCGGCTTCGTATGGCGGAAAAGCGCTCGCGCGACTGCACCACCCAGCGCTCCGTATCGCGGATTGCCTGATTGGTGGAGATTTCGCGCAGATAGGGCGGACAGTTGCGGTTCATGTTGACCTACTGCGCCGGAAGCGCGGAGCATACGCCCGCAATGCGGCCGTTTTCACAACGAGATAGCCGTCGTCCATGGCCTGCATGGTGTTTGCGTCGGTGCTGAAGCAGAGACTGCCCTTCAATACAAAATCTTTCAAGATGAATATTGCTCCCTTTGCATCATAAGCGCGGCGCAGCGCGCCGCCGTTTTGTTTATCATACCATATTTCGGGCCGGTTGGCGCGTCGAGTTCCTCGTCATAGTATACGAATTCTGACCGGGCGTTTTCAGTGAAGATTACCAAACTGTGAAAAATACTAAAAATTTTTTAGTTCTTTTTGAGCTTTTTGTTGAAAAATGCTTGAAAGAATCCGAAAAAATTTTTAGAAAAAGTACTGTAAAATAGAGGCACGGATTTGACGATGGCGAAAGCTGGAACGGTCCGTGCGGGCAGCGGCCTGCTGCCTGAAAAATTTTTAGGAGGAACCAAAAGAATGAAAAAGATCATCGCTTTGCTCCTGGCGCTCGTGATGGTATTCGCGCTGGTGGCCTGCTCGTCCAAGACCACGGACGACACCGCCAAGACGACACCACGACCCCGCCGACACGACCGAAACCACCGAAACCACCGGACAACACCGGCGATACCGCTGACACCGCCGATACCGCAGAAGAAGGCAAGTCCATCAAGGTCGGCCTTGTCCTCATCGGCGATGAGAACGACCAGGGGCTACACCTACAACTTCATGCGCGGCAAGGAAGCTGCCGACGAGAAGCTGAAGGCCGAAGGCATCAACGTCGAATGGGTCATCAAGTGGAACCTCATCGAGGGCGACCCCGTGGCCGTGGCCAACGAAGAGCTGGCCGAGGACGGCTGCGAGATCATTTTCAACAACTCTTATGGTCATGAGCCTGCATGCTGACGGTCGCGGCCGGCATATGACGTGCGTTCGTCGGCATGACCAACCAGGGCAGCCGCTATGACGACCTGGCCAACACGCACAACCATTCGCCAACATCTATGAAGGCCGCTATGTCGCGGGCGTTGCCGCAGGCCTGAAGATGCAGCAGCTCATCGACGACGGCGAGATCACCGCGGATCAGGCTGTCATCGGTTACGTTGGCGCGTACTCCTTCGCGGAAGTCGTCTCCGGCTTTACCGCGTACTATCTGGGCGCACGCTCCGTCTGCCCGAGCGCAACCATGAAGGTTCAGTTCGTCGGCTCTGGTCTGACGCCACCGCGGAAGCGGATGCGGCGAAAGGCTCTGATCGACCTCGGCTGCGTGATGATCTCCCAGCATTCCGACAACACCACCCCGGCGACCGCTGCTCAGGCTGGCGGCGTGTACCACACCGGTTATAACGTACATGACCACCATTGCGCCCGAGGCCTCCATCATCGGCACCCGCATCGACTGGACGAACTACTTTTGTCCATGCCATCGAGGTGCGTTGTCAACGGCACCGAGCTGGAGCAGGACTGGTGCAACGGGCATGTCGGACGACGAAGTTGTCATGACTCCGCTGAACGAGGCCATCGCGGCCCCCGGCACTGCTGAAAAGTGGCCGAGGTCGAAGAAGGCATCAAGAACGGCACCATCCAGGTCTTCGACACCTCCACGTTCACGGTCGATGGCAAGACCGTTGACCATGCGTTCGCGGTCGACACCGACGGCGACTTCGTGGCCGACAGCGAAGAGGCTGTGTTCGACGGCGCGTTCCACGAATCCCTACTTCCAGTCCGCTCCGTACTTCACGCTCCGTATCGACGGCATCGAGTGGATCAACGAGGCGTACTAATTCTCAGTTTCAATCAAAAGAGCTGCCCATTCGGGCAGCTCTTTTTGTATCAAGAAACCCGCCGCTGCGGGCAATCAGGGGGGAGAAGCCTTGAAACTCCCCAGTCGCCTGCTGACAGCCCCTGATAGAGGGGCTTGTGCGGATGCTTCCGCCCGCTTTTGCCCCGGCATCTGAAAAATTTACAATATTTTTGCTATTTGTATCAGAAAATGGATTCCGCAGCACGATTGTTCGTTAATACATATATGTATATTATGCAGTTGCGGATTTTGTGCATGCTGCATAAAATTTAACGAAAGAAGGAAAAGACATGACACGAACGATCTCACCCCGTGGAAACAGACTCCTGCGGCGGCTCGCTGCGCTGCTGCTTGTGCTGGCGATGATCCTGAGCGGGAGCGTCTGCGCCGTCTGCGGCAACGCTGCCGTTTGAGGATGTCCATGTTCAGCTGGTATTATCCGACGTGAAAATGCCCATGAACAGGGACTCGTCGACGGCGTGACGCCCACACGCTTCAGCCCACGGGCACATTGACCATTGCGCAGGCCATCAAGCTGGCCGCCGCGCTGCACCAGAAGGCGCAGACCGGCGCTGTCACGCTGAAAAACGGCAGCCCGTGGTACAGCACCTATGTATCCTATGCGGTTGTAAATGGGATCATTGAGCCGGAATATGCGTCCTACAAGCCCGCGCTGATGAACAGCCCCATCAGCCGCGCGGAGTTTGTCCATATTTTCTATGACGCGATGCCCAGCGGGAGCTATGCCGCGCGGAACACCGTGCAGGACAACGCCATCCCCGACGTCTCGTCCTCGGATCTCTATGCGGATGAGATCTATACGTTCTATCGCGCGGGCATTCTGACCGGTTCCAACTCTAACGGTGATTTCAATTCCAATTCCAGCATCCAGCGCAGCGAGGTCGCGGCGATCCTCAGCCGCATGTTCGATGCCTCCGCCCGCCGGAACATCACGCTCACGAAAAACACCACGACCACCATCTCCGGCGCACAGGGCCCCGCCGGCCCGGTTGCCCGCAAGGCCCGCAGGGCGACAAAGGGTGACAAGGGCGACAAAGGTGATCAGGGTGACAAGGGAGATAAGGGCGACAAAGGGGCGACAGCACCTATGTCGGCTACGACGGCTATCTCTGGACGGGCCGTGTGCGCTCCGCCTACAAGCTCGTCGACACCACGGCCCCGAACGATCCCGAAAACACCATCGGTCTGTTCGGAAATGAGTATTTCCAGTCCCACAGCATCGATCTTTCCGCGCGTCAGGCTGCGCTGATGCACCACTATCTGCCGTATACCGGCAAAACCGGCTATTCCGGTGTTACCCTTACAAAGCTGGCCATCGCAGCTGCCGCACCCCGGCATGATGACCATCGGTGTGGCCAACGTCAGCGATGTGCTCGCGGCCCGCGCCGCCGGTACGACCGTGACGCTCTCCGACCCGCAGACTGTCACGCTCACGGCGGGGTTGAATGATCTGACGCTCGCGCCGCTTGCCGTCGGCGAGAACCAGACGATCGTATTCGGCGCGCCTGGCGGCGACACCGCTGCACTGCTCTCGTTCGAGGAGCTGCCCACGGCCGACGATTCGGCACTGTCGCCACGCTCGGCGCGGCGGCCTCCGGCCCGGCTGATATCACGAACGGCCTCACGGACAAGCTGGCCATCCGGACGACAGTCACGATCTCCAAGGAAGTGGAACTGACGACGGACATACACGCCGCCTACGCGGCGGGCGCGGCGCATAAGATCTCTGTGACAGGCGACTATGTGCCGTTTGCGTTCTACCAGAACACCAGGTTCTCGGGCAAGACGATTACGCGGTTAGAGCTGTTTGTCCGGCAGGTCAACGCCATTGACGCCAACCAGACCTTTACCGTCCACCGGGTAAAGGCGGCTCCGGTGTACAACAAGCGGCCCACGACGATCGTGGAAAGCTATACGCTCAAGCTCCCCGCTGGAGCAGCTGAACGGCTGCAATCCGAGCGCGGTCAACAAATGGATCTCGCTGGATGTGAATATCCCGGTTGGCGAGGACGAGACGCTTGCGTTTGCGGGCAAGAACGATGCAGTCCTTTTTGACTATTTCCAGAGCGCGGATCCTGCGAACAACCTGTTCACAAACAAGGTCGCGACGACACCGACCAAGCCCTCCACGAACGAAGTGCTTAAGCCATCGCGGTCTACACGACGGAGACGCGCGCTTACGCGGACGCATCTCGCCGCGCTGGTACAGCGCCGAAACGCAGCTTGCGGAGGGATACCGCGCTCCGCGCCGCGCTGAAGGGCAAAAGCTCATTCTCGGCGACAGCATCAGTACCTATGTGGATTACTGCAACAAACAAGCTATAACCCACCATCGGCGGCAACTGCGTGTTTTACAGCCCGAACCGTTCTCCAGACCGGCCTGATCTGAAGGATATCGCCGTGACGGGACACCTATTGATGCAGCTCATTGACGAGTACGACATGGAGCTTTGCGTCAACAATTCGTCCTCCGGTTCGCGTGTCATCGGCATGGGCAATGTCAGCGGCAGCACAAGAGATCAGGCGTATGACACGCGCGCGCCTGCCGCTCCATAACGACCATACCGGCGAACAGCCCGACATCATCTCTACATCGGCTTCAACGACCATGGCGCGGCAGGCGCCGCAGGGCCGCATCACGACCGGCAGCTATGAGGCCGTGAACTTCGACACCCTGATCACGGTGCAGGACGGCAAGTATGTCTACGCTACGCCTACCACGGTGGCCGAGGGATATGCCGTGATGCTCCATAAGATCAAGACGACCTATCCGGAACGCCAAGCTCCTGATGATGAACATCCTGCACGTGGCCTGGCAGGACAGAGTCGCAGAACGCGGCGTCGAGCGCCCAAATACAACGAACTGATCGCAAAATGGCCGCGCATTACGGCGTGACGCTGGTCGATCTCTATTCCACGGAGATCAGCGGCGACAGCACGAGCAACCGCGCCGCCCTGCCCTCGGGCGATGAGATCCATCCCACTGGTGCCGGACACGACGTGTCATGACCAGGGCTCTGGCCGACGCGCTGAAAAACCGTCTATCTTCCGTAATATCTCAAAAAAGGGCTGCCCGGATGGGCGGCTTTTTTTGTATCAAGAAAATCCCGCCACAGTGGAAAGCCCCCCCTACGAAGAGGGGGGACGATCGCCAACGGCGATCAGGGGGAGAAGAATCAGAGCAGAAATGCTATGATAAATAAGGGGCAACACCGCATAATTGCGCCAGCGCGCTTTGACGGCCCTTTTTTCGCCAGCTCTGCGGTTTGAAAAGTTTGAAATACATACAGTATTCCTGCACTTTCCAAAACCTTGATCTGACGAAAAAATTCTCGCCAAATCTGCTTGCCGAATTGTGTGGTGCTGCCTAAAAAGAAAGGAAAATGACACCATGAAAAAATTTCTTGCATTGCTTCTGGCGGTCGTGCTGTGCCTGAGCCTTGCGGCCTGTGCAACGACCCCGAAGGACACTGCGACGGACACTACGCCCGCCGACACTGCAGCCGACACCGCGAAAGACGACGCTGCGGACAACACCGCGGATGACTCCAATGCATCGAACCCGCTGCCGAGGGCGGCAAGAACATCGTCTGGGCCGGTTGGTCCGGCGAAGAAGAGGCCAGCAAAGGACATCTTCCAGCGCATGATGAAGACCTATGAAGACGCTTCCGGCAACACCGTGACGTGGGTCGGCTGGACCTGGGCCGACACCGCGCAGCAGCTCCTCATCCGGACGCAGGGCGGCGAGCAGCTCGACCTGGCGCAGGCGGATATCGGCATCTTCAACACCATCGCGGCCGCGGGCGTGCTGGCCGACTGGAACGAGAATCCTCGGCGAGGATTATCTGAAGGGAAAACTTTGAGCAGTCTGCGCTCGACGTCGGCAACATCGACGGCAAGCAGCTCGGCCTGCCGTGGAGCATGGCGTCCATCACCATGGTCTACAACCCCGAGATCCTGGCCGCCGCCGGTTGGGACACCGTGCCCACCACGATTGAAGAGTTCGAGCAGTGCATGGCCGACATCAAGGCCTATGACGCCAACATCATCCCCTACGCTGTCTCCACCAAGGACGCCACCTGCGCGGGCGACTTTATGCCCTGGCTGTGGACGTTCGGCGGCGCGATCTTCAACGAGGACGGCACCGTTGCGATCGACTCTGACGCGGCTGTGAAGTGCGTCGAGTGGTACCAGAAGCTTATGAACGAGGGCTACATCGCGATGGACACCGGCCGCGGCGAAGCGCGCCAGATGTTCGCGCAGGGCCAGGTCGCGTTCTATGACGACGCGGTCGTCGCCAAGGGCCAGGCCGTCAACAACGGCGTTGCGCCGGAAGACGTGGTCAAGGTCTGCTCTGCAATGTCTCGCCCGGTTCTGAACGCAGGCGATCAGCCGCAGTCCACCATGTGGGGCCACATGCTCGTCACGTTCCAGAACTCCGAGTATCAGCAGGAAGCTGCCGAACTGGCGAAGACCCTTGTCAGCGACGAGGTCGCCATGGACTACTTCGAGAACAACGGTATGCCTCCTGTCACCAAGAGCATGGCTGCGAAGGATGAGGTCAAGAACGACGCCTATCTGAACGGCTTCCTGCAGGCCACGGCC